>FTHQ01000122.1_pt1 | contig 39793 bp, 28 predicted proteins | sample 1641001 | NCBI WGS metagenome assembly FTHQ01 (sample SAMEA3914872, study PRJEB12502) | metagenome | biome: forest; material: soil | place: Canada | collected 2011-07-03 | depth 0.3 m | reverse complement strand
GTGGGGCATGCTTCGGGGAATCGTTGAACCGGAGTGCGCCGGTGGCCGATCCGCGGCGCGCGGGTCGGCCTGGCGGCGCGGGGATGCGGGGTCAGGCGGGCAGGCGGATCACGCTCGCATCCTTGCGGATCAGCAGCGACGACGCGAGCATCTGCTTGCACTGGTGCGCGAGCACCTTCAGGTCGTGCGTGAGCTCCGCGCCGACCGCGTCGGATTGCTCCGCGGACACGACCATCGCATCGAGATCGCGCGTGATTTGCTTCGACGCTTCGAGCTGATCGGCCGGCGGCGGCTCGCCGGCTTCCGCCTTCTCGAGATTGTCGAGCACGGCGGCGAGACCGCGCTGCAATGCGTCGTCGTGCACCAGGCCGCCATCGGCCGCGCATGCGCTGCGGATCAGCGGCGCGGCGGCCGTGATCTGCGCGCCGAGCACGTGCGTCTGCACGAGCAGGTCGTTCAGTTCGGGCACGAAGCGCTGGTGCGCCTTCGGCTCGATCATCATCCGCTGGAATGCCTGCCCGAGGTTCGCGAACGCGATGTGCACGTCCTTGCGGGCGAGGCGGTAGCGGTAGTCGTCGTCGAGGCTGGTCACGGGCGCCTCGACCGCGGCGGCCACGCCCGCGACGACGGCCGCGCCGTCGGCGGCCGGCACCGGCGGCGGCGACATGCCGCGCCCCGCGCGCCACACGGCCTCGAAATACTTGCGCGTGGACGTCAGCATGTCGGTGACGAGCTTGCCCATCAGCCGGTATTCCCAGTACGGGAACAGCCGGCTCGCGGCGATCGCGATCATGCAGCCGACCACCGTGTCGATCGCGCGCTCGCCGATGATCCGCATGCTGCCCGGCGCGAGCAGGTGGAACATCAGCAGCACGTACGACGACGTGAACACGACGCTCGCCGCGTAGTTGAACAGCAGCAGGCTGTAACTCATCACCATCGATCCGAACATGATCGCGATCAGCAGGTGCGGTTCCTTCACCGTGTAGATCAGCGCGATGCTCGCCGCGCAGCCGATCAGCGTGCCGATGATCCGCTGCGCGTTGCGCTGCTTGGTCAGCGAGTAGCCGGGCTTCAGGATGATGATGGTGGTCATCACGATCCAGTAGGCGTTCGTGAGCGGCAGCAGCCGGCCGATCCAGAAGCCGACCGCCACGGCGATCGTCACGCGCAGCGCATGGCGAAAGCTCGGCGAACGCATGTTCAGGTTCGAGAAAATCAGCAGCGGCGACATGCGGCGGCGCTGCAGGAAGCGCGTGAGCGCCTTGTCGATCTTCAGTTCGGTCTGCTGTGGATCGGCGTGGCCCGACAGGTTGCGGCGCATCCGGTCGATCAGGCGCGTCGCGCTCCAGATGCGCCGGAACGTCGCAAGCACGGCCGCATACGCTTCCGCGTTGGTGGCCGCGAAGTTCTTCTTGCGCATCAGCTCGATCTCGTACTCGATCGCGCGCAGCTCGGCCTTCACGCTGATGCGCGAATGGGGCGCGCGGTTTTCGAGCACCGCGAGGCCGATTTCCTCGAGATCGGCGGCGGCCTTGCGGATCAGGTCGCGGTAGAAAATGATCAGGTCCGTGCCGCCGAACGTGTTGCGCACCAGCGGGTAATCGGTGTGCGCGCCGACGAACAGCTCGTGCAGGTCGACGCTGTTGATGAACAGGTTGTACATCGTCGTGCGGCCGGGATCGAGCTTGCCGCGCCGCAGCTTCGGCAGGTTGCGCAGCACGATGTCGCGCGCGGTTTCCTGCGTTTCGACCGCGGTGATCTGCCGGGCGACGAGATTGCGGTAGCACTCGTCGAGATCGGCGTCGAGATCGTAGAACTGCGCGCGGGCGAGCAGGTAGTCGGCGCACGCGAACAGGCTTTCGGCCAGCGCCTGCTGCTCGATCCGGCGCGCCTGCCATTGCGACACGAGCGTGGCCCAGTACGTGTACCAGAGGCCGCCCGCGAGAATCCAGCCGGCGTTGACGAACGCCTGCAGCGGCGTGAACTTCTCCTCGAGCGTCATCACCATCATGAACAGCGTCGCGAAGCTGATCTGCGGCCAGCGGTTGCCGTAGACGACGATCAGCGACAGCACGAACGTAAGCGGCACGATCGTGAGCCACAGCGCGAAGATATTCGGTGTCGCGAGGCCGGTGGCGAGCGCGGCCAGGAAGCCGATCACGCTGCACGCGAGCATTTCGTTGTGTTTGTACTTCAGCGGGCCCGGCATGTCGACGACGCATGCGCCGAGCGCGCCCGTCGAGATCGTGAAGCCGAGCTCCCGGTTGTGAAACACGATCAGGCACAACACGGCCGGCAGCGACACGCCGACCGCGATCCGCAGGCCGCCGAAAAAGTACTGGCTGTAGAAAAACTTTCTGATTTCGACCGAATAGCGCATCGATGGGCTGAATGGCAGACGAAGACGCCCGGGGGCGGCGTATTGACTGGCGACGAGTCTATCGTATTTCGCGGCTCGCAAAAGCTGGCTTTCCGGACGATGGTCGCGGCTGCAGCCCTTTGCTATCCTTGGTCATTGTGTTCGCCCGGCCCCGTCGGTGCGAGGTTCCGACGCCCGCCTCATGCTCCATCTCTTCTATTCGAACCGTCACGAAACGCTGGCCGACGCGCTGCTCGAGGATCTGGCCGCGTTCCCGGCCCGCAACGGCCCGTGGGCGCCGCAACAGGTCATCGTGCCGAGCGCGGCGCTGCGTCGCCGCCTCGAGCTCGACATCGCCGCGCGCAATGGCGTGTGCGCGAACGTCGAGTTCACCTATCTCGCGCAGTGGCTGTGGGCGCAGATCGGCCGCGTGCTGACGGTGCCCGCGCGCTCGCCGTTCGCGCCCGACCGGCTGGTGTGGCGCTGCTACCGGCTGTTCGCGCAGGCGGCCGACGGTGCGCCGTGGCTCGCATCGCCGCGGCTCGCCGCCTATCTGTCGGCGTCCGACGACGCGATGCGCTACGAGCTGGCCCATCGTGTCGCGGCCGTGCTCGATCACTACCTGACCTATCGCCCCGAATGGCTGGCCGCGTGGCAGGCCGGCGAGTCGGTGCTCGCGGGCGACGGCGCGCCGCGCGGGATCAGCGATGCCGCGCGCGACGACGAGCGCTGGCAGGCCGCGCTGTGGCGCGCGCTGCTCGCCGAGCTGAGCGACAGCGGCACGCCGCCGGCGCACCGCTTCCTCGTCGAAGCGCGCCATCTCGATGCCGATACGGTTGCGCGCGCCGACTGGCCCGAATCGGTCAGCGTGTTCGCGCTGCCGACGATGCCGCCGCTGCACGTCGCGCTGTTGCGCGAACTGTCGCGCTGGATCGACGTGCGCGTCTATGCGCTGAACCCGTGCCGCGAATTCTGGTTCGACATCGTGACCGCCGCGCATGCCGAGGCGCTCGATGCGGCCGGGCGGCTCGACTATCAGGAAGTCGGTCATCCGCTGCTCGCCGAATGGGGCAGGCAGACACAGGCGCAATTGCACATGCTGCACGAGCTGACTGAAAGCGCGGCGTCGGGCGATGCGTCGCGGTTCGTCGAGAATCCCGCGCCCACCTGGCTCGCGCGCGTGCAGAACGCGATCCTCGAATTGCAGCCGGAGGCCGAAACCGGCGACACGCCGGTCGAGCGCGGGATCGAGGTGCATGTGTGCCACAGCCTCGCGCGCCAGCTCGAGGTGCTGCACGACCGGCTGCTCGCGTGGTTCGACGCCGATGCGAGCCTGCAGCCGTCCGACGTGCTCGTCGCGGTGGCCGATCTGGCCGCGGCCGGGCCGCTGATCGACGCGGTGTTCGGCACGGCCGGCACCGGCGGCGCGCGGGTGCCTTACCGGATCACCGGCTTGCCGCCGTCGCAGGCGAACCCGGTCGCGCGCGTGCTGCTCGACTGGCTCGCATTGCCGGAGCGGCAGGTCGGCGCGCCGGAGCTGGTCGAATGGCTGCGCGTGGATGCGGTGGCCGCGCGCTACGACATCGACGCGGCCGCGCTCGAAACGGTGCAGACCTGGCTCGCGGCCGCCGGCGCGCGGCGCGGGCTGTCGCCGCGCGCGAGCGACGACGCGGCCGTGCCCGCGCCGCGCCATACGTTCTCCGATGCGCTCGCGCGGCTCTTTCTCGGCTATGCGATGCCCGAAGGCGCGGCGCCGATCGGTGCGTGGTTGCCGATCGAGGCGGCCACGGGCAGCGAGGCGGAACTGCTCGGCCGGCTTGCACGGTTCACCGACGATCTCGACGGCTTCGCGCGGCGGCTCGAGGAGTCGCACACGCCGCGCGGCTGGAGCGAACTGTTCGCCGACACGCTCGCGCGCTTCTTCGATTCGGGCGCCGCGTATGCCGACGCGCTGGCCGGCGTGCGCGACGCGCTCGATGCGATGCTGGCCGCGATGACGGAGGGCGCGCCCGACGAGGCGTTGCCGGCGGCCGTCGTCCGCGCGGGGCTCGCCGCGGCGCTCGACGATCCGGCCCGCGGCGGGGTGCCGTGGGGCGGCGTCACGTTCTCGTCGCTGACGAGCTTGCGCGGGCTGCCGTATCGCGTCGTCTGCCTGCTCGGGATGGACGACGGCGTGCTGCCGAGTCTAGCGCGCGCGGACGAATTCGACCTGATGGCCGTGCTGCCGAAGCTGGGCGACCGGCAGCGCCGCGACGACGAGCGCAATCTGTTCCTCGACCTGCTGCTGGCTGCCCGCGACCGGTTGCTGATCGCCTATACGGGCCGCAGCATCCGCGACAACGCGCCGTTGCCGCCCGCGGCGCTCGTCGACGAGCTGCTCGATCATCTGGCGCTCGTCACGGCCGGGCCCGACGCCGCACCGGATGCGGTCGAAGCCGCGCGGCGCGCGTTCATCGTCGAGCATCCGCTGCAACCGTTCGCGGCCGCGTATTTCGAGCCGGGCAGCGAACTCGTTTCGTACGACGCCGAGCGGGCCACGCTCGCGTCGCTGCTGGCCGCCGAAGCATCGCGCGATGGGCCGCGCGAGCAGCCGTTCTTCGCGCAGCCGCTGCCGGCCGAACCGGTCGAGCCCGTTGCGTTCAGCGAATTCGAACGTTTCTGGCGGCATCCGGCACGCGCATTGCTGCGCGGCCGGCTCGGCATCATGCTGGCCGACGCGCAGGCCGAACTGCTCGATACCGAGCCGTTCGCGCTGGATTTTGCCGGCAGCGACGCGCTGGCCGAACGTGTGCTGCCGCTCCTGATCGAAGCGGGCGACGGCGGCGTGTACGATCACGCGCTGCGCATCGCGGACGCGAGCCCCGAACTGCCCGGCGGCGCGACGGGCGCGGTGTGGCGCGACCAGGCGCTCGGTTCGATGACGCAGCTTGCGTCGAACGTGCGTCGTGCGCTGGCCGACGGCATCGAGCGGCGGCCGTTCTCGCTCACCGTCGTGCCGAAGTGGCCCGACGCCGAACAGGCGCTGTTCGGCGCCGACGACGCGATGCTGGCGGCCGACGCGGTGAGTGCGCCGCTCGAACTACACGGCACGCTGAACCGGCTGACGGCGGCCGGGCAGGTCATCTATCGCTATGCGCGGCCGAGTGCGCGCGACTACCTGTCCGCGTGGCTCGCGCATCTCGTCTACTGTGCGATCGAGCCGGGCGGCCCGCGCCGCACGCTGTGGTTCGGCAGCGGCGGTGCGTTCGAGCTGACGCCCGTCGCGGCGCCGCTCGAGCGGCTCGCGCCGCTTGCCGCGCTGTTTCGCGCGGGGCGGCGCATGCCGCTGCGGTTTTTCCCGCGCAGTGCATGGGCGCGGGTGTCCGACGGCGAGGCGAAGGCCGCGAGCGTGTGGATCAACGAGCGGGTCGTGAGCGAAGCCGACGATCCGGCCATCGCGATCGCGTGGCGTGGCGCGCATCCGTCGCTCGACGAACCGTTCGGCACGCTCGCGCGGCTCGTGTTCGAGCCGCTCGTCGAGCATCTGAAGGAGGTCGCATGAGCGCCGTGTCGCAGCCGCAGGCGCTCGAACTCGACGTGTTCGCGTGTCCGCTCGACGGCGTCAATCAGATCGAGGCGTCGGCCGGCACCGGCAAGACCTGGAACATCTGCGCGCTGTATGTGCGCCTGCTGCTCGAAAAGGATCTCGGCGCGGACGAAATCCTTGTCGTGACCTTCACGAAAGCGGCGACGGCCGAACTGCACGAGCGGATTCGCGGCCGGCTCGCGCAGCTCGCGCATGCGCTCGATACGGGCGACGACGGCGGCGATCCGTTCATCGCGCGCCTGCTCGAGACCACGCTCGGCGACGGCGGCGCGCTCGATCCCGAGACGGCCGTGAAGCGAATCCGGCGCGCGTTGCGGGCGTTCGACCAAGCCGCGATCCATACGATCCACGCGTTCTGCCAGCGCGCGCTGCAGGAAGCGCCGTTCGCGGCGGCGATGCCGTTCGCGTTCGACATGGAGGCCGACGATGCGTCGCTGCGCTTCGAGCTCGCGGCGGATTTCTGGCGCACGCGTGTCGAACCGGCGGCCGCGCGCTGGCCGGGCTTCGCGACCTGGCTCGTCGAATCGGGGGCCGGCCCGGCCGCGCTCGATGCGCAGCTCGCACGCCGGCTGAAGAAGCCGCTCGCCGCGCTGCGCTGGGACGGCGTGGCCGAGCCGGACGAAGCGGCGGAAGCGGCCGCAGCCGAATGCTTCGCGGAGGCCGCGCGGATGTGGGCGGCCGAGCGTGACGCGATCGATGCGTTGCTGCGCGCCGCGCAGCCCGTGCTGAATCAACGCTCGCACAAGCCGGACGCGGTCGCTGACGCGCTCGCCGCGTGGACGGTGCATTTCGAGCAGGGCGACGCGACGGCCGCGCTGCCGAAGGCCGCGCTGAAGCTCACGCAAACCGCGCTGACGAAGGCGACCAAGAAAGGCGGCACGACGCCCGCGCACGCGTTCTTCGACGTGGCCGACGCGCTCGAAGCGGCCGTGGCCGCAGCCGAGGCCGCGCAGCGCGCCCGCTGGCTCGCGCTGATCGCCGAATGGCTCGACATGGCGCCGGCCGAGCTGGCCGAGCGCAAGCGCACGCGACGCGTCGTGTCGTTCGACGATCTGCTCGCGAACCTGTATCACGCGCTGCACGCGCATCCGTGGCTTGCCGAGACGCTGCGCGCGCGCTATCCGGCCGCGCTGATCGACGAGTTCCAGGATACCGATCCGTTGCAGTTCGCGATCTTCGACCGGATCTTCGCGCCGGGCGGCCCGCTGTTCCTCGTCGGCGATCCGAAGCAGGCGATCTACAGTTTCCGCGCGGCCGATCTGCACACCTATCTCGCCGCGCGCGCACGGGCGAGCGCGTGCTACACGCTCGCGGTCAACCAGCGCTCGACGCCTGCGATCGTCGATGCGTGCAACCGCTTCTTCCTGTCGAATCCGCGCGCGTTCGTGCTCGACGGGCTCGACTACTACGCGGTGCGCGCCGGCACGCGCGTGCGCGCGCCGTTCGTCGACGAAACCGATCCGGGCCCGGCCGGCGATTTCCGGGTGTGGGCGCTGCCGGGCGGCGAAGGCACGCTGCTCAAGCGCGAAGCGCAGGCGCAGGCCGCGCAGGCTTGCGCGGCCGAGATCGCGCGGCTGATGCGCGGCGCACGCGAAGGGCGCGTGCGGTTGGGCGACACGCCGTTGTCGCCGGGCGATATCGCAGTGCTCGTGCAGACGCACCGGCAGGGTAGCCTCGTGAAGCGCGTGCTGGCGACGTGGGGCATCGGCAGCGTCGAGCTCGCGCAGGCGTCGGTGTTCTCGACCGGCGACGCCGAGCAGCTCGAACGCGTGCTGGCGGCGATCGATGCGCCGGGCGACCTGCGGCGTTTGCGCGCGGCGCTCGCCTCCGACTGGTTCGGCCTCGATGCCGGTGCGCTGTGGCGCATGGAGCAGGGCGACGGCGGCGCGCCACCCGGCGCGTCGGCGGCCGACAGTGCCGATGCGATGAGCTGGGTCGAGCGCTTCTCGCGGTATCGGTTGCTGTGGCGCGAACGCGGCTTCGCGGTGATGTGGCGCACGTTCACGCGCGAGCTGCGGATCGCCGAACGGCTGATGGCCGGCGCGGACGGCGAGCGCCGCGTGACCGACATCAACCATCTGGCCGAGTTGACGCAGGCGCGTGCGTCCGCGCAGCCCGGCATCGCACCGACGCTGCGCTGGCTCGCCGCGCAACGGCTCGACGGCGGCGGCGAGGAAGCGCAATTGCGGCTCGAATCCGATCGCAATCTCGTGCAGATCGTCACGGTGCACAAGTCGAAGGGGCTCGAGTACGCGATCGTGTTCTGTCCGTTCCTGAACGACGGTGCGCTGCGTGAGCCGCCGTCGTCCGCGTTGCCCGATGCGCGCGAGTATCACGACGAGGCGGGCGATGCGGTGCTGCATTACGGGTGCGATGACGAAGCGGCCGCGCACGCGGCGCGGCAGGCATTGCGCGAGCAGGCCGCGGAACGCGCACGGCTCGTCTACGTCGCGCTCACGCGCGCCGTGTATCGCTGCTATGTCGTCGCCGGGCCGTACCTGTCGTCGCGCTCGACGCGCGAAGCGCGGCGCAGCGTGCTCAACTGGCTCGTCGCCGGTGCCGGCCATGCGTTCGACGCGTGGCTCGACGAGCCGCCCGACGAAGCCGCGCTCGAGGCGGCATGGCGCGCGCTCGCCGGCGGCCCCGTGTGCGTCGCGCCGCTGCCCGTGCCGGCGCGCCGCGAGCGTGTCGCGGCCGGGCACGACGCATCGCAGACGCTCGCCGCGCGTCATGCGACGCGCGTGCTGCGCGATGCATGGCGGATGGCGAGCTTCAGTTCGTTGACCGCATCGATGGCGCGCGAGGAGGCGGGCGTCGCGGCCGTGCCCGACGACGAACTGCGGCCCGATCACGATGCGCTGGCCGCGGTGACGCCGGACGGCGAACTGATATTGGCCGATACGGTCGCGGCCGAGCCGCCGGATGACGACATCCTCGTGTTCCCGCGCGGCGCGGCGGCCGGCGAATGCCTGCACCGCCTGTTCGAGCTCAGCCGGTTCACGGAGCCCGAGTCGTGGCACAAGGCCGCGCTCGGCGCGCTGCACGACCGGCCGGTCGAGGCCGAGCCGGCGCTTGCCGCGCGCCTGCCGGCGATGATGGCGCGGCTCGTCGACGACGTCGTGCACACCGAGCTGGTGCCGGGCATGCGGCTCGTCGATCTCGATCCGGCGAAGCGGCTCGACGAAATGGGTTTCCTGTTTCCGGCGCCGTCGCTCGACCTGATGGCGCTGCGCCGGCTGCTGGTCGCGCACGGCTATCCGGACGTTGCACTGGAGGCGGGCACGCTCGCCGGTTTCATCAAGGGTTTCATCGACATGATCGTCGAACACGACGGCCGTTTCTGGATCGTCGACTGGAAGTCGAACCACCTCGGCACGACGCCGGACGCCTATGGCCCGCGCGCGCTCGACATTGCGATGGCCGATCACGCGTATCACCTGCAGGCGCTGCTCTATACGGTCGCGCTGCATCGCTACCTGCGCGGCCGGCTGCCCGATTACGACTACGACACGCACATCGCGGGTTACCTGTACCTGTTCGTGCGCGGCGTGCGGCCCGGCTGGCGCAGCGGCGGCGAACCGGCGGGCGTGCATGCACGGCGGCCCGCCCGCGCGCTGGTCGACGCACTCGACCGGATGATGGAAGGGGGCCGCGCATGACCGCATCCGACGACATGCTCGAATTTACCGGCGGCCTCGTCGCGCGGTTGCCCGAGCCGGCCGATTTCGGCATCGCGCTCGCGGAAGGCTTCGCGCGCCGCATCGGCGATCTCGCGCGGCGTGCCGGTGCGCCGTCCGCATCGGCACGCTGGGCGGCGCGCGCCGCGTTCGCGACGAGCCGCGCGACCGCCGGTGGCCACGTGTGCGTCGCGCTTGCTGCGCTCGCGCAGCGTTACGAAGCGCCGCTCGACGAGGTCCGCGCGGCGCTTGCCGCGAGCGGCGTGGTCGCGTTCGGCACGCTGGCACGCGGCGACGAACGGCCGCTGATCGTCGACCGGCACGATCATCTGTACCTGTCGCGCTATTTCGATTACGAACGGCGGCTCGCCGATGCGCTCGTCGCGCAGGCGGGCGTCGCCGCGCCGGACGAAGGCCTGTCGCCCGACCGGTTGCGCGACAGTCTCGCCCGTTACTTCGGGCCGGCTACCGGCGAAGTCGACTGGCAGCGCGTCGCGGCGATCGTCGCGCTGACCGGCCGCGTGACGATCGTCAGCGGCGGGCCGGGCACGGGCAAGACGACGACCGTCGTCGGCGTGCTCGCCTGTCTGCTCGACGCGCATCCGGGGCTGCGCATCGCGCTGGCCGCACCGACCGGCAAGGCCGCGCAGCGGATGCAGGAGGCGCTGCACGCGCGTGCCGGCGATCTGCCGCCCGAGCTCGCGGCGCGCCTGCCCGACACGTCGTACACGCTGCATCGGTTGCTGGGCGGCGGCGGGGCGGCCGGCTTCCGGCATCATCGCGACAATCCGTTGCCGTACGACCTGATCGTCGTCGACGAGGCGTCGATGATCGACGTCGCGCTCGCCGCACATCTGCTCGACGCGCTCGCGCCGGGTGCGCGGCTCGTATTGCTGGGCGACAAGGATCAACTGGCCGCGGTCGAGGCCGGCGCCGTATTCGCGGAGCTGAGCGCGCGGCCGGCGTTCACCGCCACGGCGCGCACGCGCATCGCGCAGGCGCTGGGCGTCGACGAGGCGGCGTTCGTCGCCGCGTTGCCGGTGCCGGACGAAGCGGCGCCGGCAGCGGTTCCCGTTGCGAATCCGGTGCCCGCTGCCGCACGGGCACCGGCGCCGCCATCGGCATCCGTTCCTGTTTCGCGCAGATCGGCGTCTCGGTCGAAAGTCGATACGCGGCAGGCATCGCTGTTCGACGACGAACCGCAGGACGATGAAGTGTCGTCGACCGACATCGCGCCGCCGCCACCCACCGAGTCGGCAACGCTCCTCGATGCCAGCGCATCGGACGATACGCCCGCCTGGATCGAGGCCGACGAACTCGCGTGGCTCGACGCCGTCGAGCTGCCGCCGTTCGATGCGGGCGACGCGGCGCTCGCATCGGTGACTGCTGCATCGCCGTCGGCAGGCGAAGCCGCCGCGGCTGCCGCGTCCGCCATCGCGCCCGCTGCGGCGCCGCTCGCCGACTGCGTCGTGTGGCTCGAACGCAATTACCGCTTCGGGCTCGATTCGCCGATCGGACGGCTGTCGCTCGCGATCCGCCGCGGCGACGTGCAGGCGGCGCTCGATGCGCTGCCCGCCGACGATTCGGCGGCCGCATCGTTTCACGACGATGCGGGCGACACGCTGGCGTCGTCGACGGTCGAGCGGCTCGCCCGGCGCTTCGGCGCATACCTCGACGCATTGCGCGACGCGCTGGCCGCACCGGTGCCCGATCCGTTGCCGCTGTTCGACGCGCTCAACCGGTTCCGGATCCTGTGCGCGACCCGCAGCGGTTCACGCGGCGCGGAGCACGTCAATGCGCTGGTGGCCGCGCACGTCAGGCATGCGGCGCGCGTGCCGCTCGCGGTCGGTGCGCACTGGTTCACCGGGCGGCCGATCATGGTCACGCGCAACGACTATGCGCTCGGGCTGTTCAACGGCGACATCGGCATTGCATTGCCCGACGCACACGGTGTGCTGCGCGTGTGGTTCCGGCGCGCGGACGGCACCGCGCGCGCGGTGTCGCCGGCCGCGCTGCCGCCGCACGAAACGGCGTTCGCGCTGACGGTGCACAAGTCGCAGGGCTCGGAATTCGACGAAGCGGCGCTCGTGTTGCCCGCGTCGTTCGGCCGGGTGCTCACGCGCGAGCTGGTCTATACGGCCGTCACGCGCGCCCGCACGCGCGTGCAGGTAATCGGGCCGCGGCGCGTGCTGGCGCAGGCGGTCGCGACGCGCACGCAGCGCGATTCGGGGCTCGCGGCCCGCGTCGACGAGGCGCTCGCCCGGCGCCGCACGGAGGCTTCGCGATGATGATCCGCTACACGCTCGATCCGGCCGAGGTCGAATGGACGGCCGTGCGCGCGCAGGGCGCGGGCGGCCAGAACGTGAACAAGGTATCGAGCGCGATTCACCTGCGCTTCGACATTCGCGCGTCGTCGCTGCCGCCGGTCCTCAAGGAGCGGTTGCTCGCGCTGTCGGACCAGCGCATCACCCGCGATGGCATCGTCGTGATCAAGTCGCAGGAATACCGGACCCAGGAGAAAAACCGCGAGGCCGCGCTGGCCCGGCTCGATACGCTGATCGGCAGCGTCGCGTACACGCCGCGCGCCCGGGTCGCCACGCGGCCGACGCGCGCGTCGAAGGAGCGGCGGCTCGAGCACAAGTCACGCCGCAGCGTGGTGAAGTCGGGACGCGGGAAGGTGATCGACTGACGAGCGAGGGGCCAGTGCCAGTCGCCGGCGAACCTGCGACGCGCGCGCTAAGTGCGCCGGCTAGCGCATCACGGTTCCCGCGCTGTCGAGCACGAAATCGACGCAGAACACGACGAGCCGGCTCTGCGCGCGGATCGCGACGGCGGCCGTATAGCAGTCGCGGCCTTCCGTCAGCGAGAAGTGCGGGCCCATCAGCGCGACGCGTCCCGGCGCGGCGATCGCACGCTGGAAATACGGGCGCCGCGACCAGTTGCTGTGGGTTTCCGGGAACAGCGGCGCGAGACGGGTGACGCTCGCCTGGCTGTCGTCGAGCGGGGCGCCGATCGACGGCAGGAACTGTTCGCCGGTCTCGTCCGTGACGAACACGCGGCGCGCGGCCGGCACCGCGAACACGCGTTGCGCGGCGTCGTGCAGGTTGCCGCTTGCCGAAAACGCGGCTGCGCCGCCGAGCACCAGCCGTTCGATCGCGTCGAAGCCGGGCTGTTCGGCGACCGCCGGCGTGTGCCGGCGCGCGATGAAGCGTCGCCACGCGGCGTCGAGCATCGCGGGCGCCGCCGCGCTCGCGTGCGCGATCGACGCATCGGGCTGGCCGAACTGGAAACCCTGCACGAAATCGATGTCGGCTTCCATCAGCGCCTGCAGTGCGTCGTCGCTTTCGACGCCTTCGGCCAGCACCATCGCGCCGGCCTGGTGCAGCATCGACACGAGGTGATGCATGATGCGGCGATCGTCGGCCGAGCCGGTCGAACGCTCGACCAGCGAGCGGTCGAGCTTCACGATGTCGGGCCGTGCGCGCCACACGCGGTCGAAGTTCGAGAAGCCGGTGCCGAAGTCGTCGATCGCGATCAGGAAATCGCGATGCTGGATCATGTCGATCGTGCGGGCGAGCGCGGCTTCGTCGCGCGCCGGCTGCTCGACCACTTCCAGCACGATGCGATTCGGCGGCAGCGCGAAATGCCGGCATAGCGCTTCGACGAACTCGCGCTGCACGAGGCCCGTATCGAGCACGCGCGGCGTCACGTTCAGGAACAGCCAGCCGTCGCCGATGCCTTGCGCGACGAAGTTGGCCGTGTGCAGGCAGCGCGCGAGCCGGTCGAGCAGCAGCGCGTCGGCGTCGCCGCGCGTCTTGTCGAACAGCGCGGTGGGCGACACCAGCGTGCCGTTCCCGTCGACGACGCGCAGCAGCGCCTCGTAGCCGACGACGCGCTTGTGCGTGATCGACAGCACGGGCTGGAACACGCTGCGCAAGGTCGTGGTGCGATAGGTGGCGAGCCAGCCCTGGGGTGTCGGCGTGAGGCGTTCGAGCAGGGCGTCGAGCGACAGGTCGCGGGTGGACTTCATGTCAACGGTGCCCGGGAGCGGACGGCGGGGCGGCGGCGCATCGCCACGCCGATGCAGCCGCATGCGCAGGCGGACGCAAAAGAACGTGGGGCATCGAGACCGCCTTCTGCGGATCAGTTTTCCGAGTGTAACGGGATTGCCGCGGCGCGCGTATCAGGGTAACTCCAGACGCAAACGGTACACCGCGATTCCGGCCCGTGCCCGGCGGTGCAGCGAGGGGCGCCGCGTGCATGCGCGCGGTGCATGACCGTCGCGAAACGAAGCGCGCCGCAGCGGCAGATGACAATCTCGCGACAGGGCCTCGGCATGACCGTGCGTCGCCGCGGCGCGACGCGCAGGCTGATGCGGGAAATCCCGGCGGTGGCCGCCGCCGTCAGACGAATGGGGCGAATGCCCGCGCGTCACGATGCGATTCGCAGCCCGTTGGCACACCCGCGTCGCTTCGCCGCCGGCATTACCGCGTGACGGGCGGCCGGCGGCAGTTCGTGCGCCCGGCGCGCCGATCGTCAGGCCGCTTCGCCGCCGCGCGGGCGCACGCCGGGGATCCGCTTGATCACGCCGGTTGCGAGCGCGGTGCCGACGAGCACGATCGCACAGCCTTCGATCATCACGGCCGACACGTGTTCGCCGAGGAACAGCGCCCCCCACAGCAGCCCGAACACGGGGATCACGAACGTCACGGTAATCGCGCGGGCCGGCCCGATATGCGCGATCAGGTAGAAGAAGATGAAATATGCGATGCCCGTGCATGCGACGCCGAGGGCGAGCACCGCGCTCCATGCGTGCACGCCGACCGGCGCGGCCGGCCACGTCGCGATCGCGAACGGCAGCAGCAGGATGGTCGAGCCGATCATGCTGCCGGCCGCGTTGACGAGCGGATCGACGCCGCTGAGCTTGCGTTTCGTATAGTTGGCCGCGATGCCGTACAGCAGCGTCGCGCCGAGGGCGGCCGCGGCGGCGAGCGCGGTCGCGCCGGCGCCCGTGTCGCCGTGCGCATTCGCGATCTGGTTCCACACGAGCGTGAGCACGCCCGCAAACCCGATGACGAGACCGAGCGCGCGCGGCAGAGACAGCTTGTCCTTCAGCCACAGGTAGGCGACGAGCGCGCCCCACAGCGGCGTGGTCGCGTTGATCACCGACGTGACGCCAGCCGACAGCGTCAGTTCGGCGAACGCAAACAGGCAGAACGGGATGCCGGAATTCAGCGCGCCGACGACAAACAGCGGCCACGCATGGCGGCGCAACCGGGCGCCGAGATCGGCCGGTTTGAAGCGCGTCAGCGCGAAGCCCGCGAGAAACAGCGCGCCGATACCCACGCGCAGTGCCATCAGCGGCGCGACGCCGAAATCGACCACGCCGATCCGGATGAACAGGAAGGAGGCGCCCCACAGGGCGGCGAGCACGGTCAGCAGGAAAGCGTTCTTGGGCGACATCGATCGGCGGGGCGGGGACGGGATGCGAGGAATCTTACACCGCGTTACCGCATCGTCGTTTCACGATCGGATGAAACGACAAGAAACGGGAATTTCGCCGCTTCCCGGGGGGGCGGATAGCCGGCCGCGCGTGGCGCGGCCGATCAGATCAGTGATGACGCCAGCCGCCGCGTCCGCCGAAACCGAAATTGAGCGACAGCGCCGGCCCCCAATAACCGCCCCATGCAGGCGCATACGCTGGCGCCGGATAGTAATAGGCGGGGGCCGGATCGACATACACGGGTGCGGGCTGTACCGGCACCGGCGCCGCCGTGTAATAGCCGCCCGGATAGTAGCCGTAGGGGTAGTAGCAGCCGGCAAGCGTCGTGCAGGCAAGCGCCGCGGCGACGAAGGTCCTGTTCATGATGTGTCTCCGGCGGAAGCCGGCCATCGGCAGATGCTTCAAGCTTAGGCCGAGTCCCGATGACACGGTATGAAAAACGGTAACCGATCATTTCCGGGCAGAGCGGCAGCGCCTGTTGCGGCACACATACGAAAACGGCGCTTCCGCATCGCGGAAACGCCGTTGAACCGACCGGCCTGCAGGTGGGCGACGCCCAACCGGCCGGTGTCGCGTTCGTTACTTGCCGACTTGGTTACCGATGATGCCGCCGGCCGCCGCGCCGCCCAGCGTCGACAGCGCGTTGCCGCCGATCGCCGCGCCGGCGACGCCGCCGACACCCGCACCGATTGCCGTATCGCGCTGGCGTCGCGACATCGAATCGCAAGCCGACAGGCTGGCCACGGTCGCGACGAGCAGCGCGCATACCCCAAAACGCCGAATCGAGTTCATGATCGTTGTCCTTGTGGTAGTGAACGGAAGGCGCACGACCGGCTGGCGGCCGCGCATGTCCCCAATCTACGCGCCGTCCCATGACGCTGCTGTAAGGACTTGTTAAGGCTCGCGCGGTTTCGTAATCAATTGTTTCGCATGGCCCCGCAGGCACGCGGCATGCGCAAACGACATGCGCAAAAAAGCCCGCTCGAAAGCGGGCTCCGTGCATCGCGATGCAAGCCGGTGCGGCTCGCCGCGCGCGCTTACTGACGGTGGTAGATCTCGGCGCCGGTCTTCACGAACTCGACCGCCTTGACCTCCATCCCCTTCTTCAGCGCTTCGGTTTCCGACACGCCTTGCTGCGCCGCGAATTCGCGCACGTCCTGCGTGATCTTCATCGAGCAGAAGTGCGGGCCGCACATCGAGCAGAAGTGCGCGACCTTGGCCGAATCCTTCGGCAGCGTCTCGTCGTGGAATTCGCGCGCCTTGTCCGGGTCGAGACCGATGTTGAACTGGTCTTCCCAGCGGAACTCGAAGCGCGCCTTCGACAGCGCGTTGTCGCGCACCTGCGCGCCCGGGTGACCCTTCGCGAGGTCGGCGGCGTGCGCGGCGAGCTTGTACGTGATGATGCCTTCCTTCACGTCGTCCTTGTTCGGCAGGCCGAGGTGCTCCTTCGGCGTCACGTAGCACAGCATCGCGGTGCCGAACCAGCCGATCATCGCGGCGCCGATGCCGGACGTGATGTGGTCGTAACCCGGCGCGATGTCGGTGGTGAGCGGCCCGAGCGTGTAGAACGGCGCTTCCTTGCACCAGTCGAGCTGGAGATCCATGTTCTCCTTGATCAACTGCATCGGCACATGGCCGGGGCCTTCGATCATCACCTGCACGTCGTGCTTCCACGCGATCTGCGTGAGTTCGCCGAGCGTCTTCAGTTCGCCGAGCTGCGCTTCGTCGTTCGCGTCGTAGATCGAGCCGGGACGCAGGCCGTCGCCGAGCGAGAAGCTCACGTCGTACGCCTTCATGATCTCGCAGATCTCTTCGAAGTGTTCGTACAGGAAGCTTTCCTTGTGATGCGCGAGACACCACTTCGCCATGATCGAGCCGCCGCGCGACACGATGCCCGTCATCCGGTTCGCGGTGAGCGGCACGTACTGCAGGCGCACGCCCGCATGGATCGTGAAGTAGTCGACGCCTTGCTCGGCCTGCTCGATCAGCGTGTCGCGGAAGATTTCCCAGGTGAGATCTTCGGCCTTGCCGTTGACCTTTTCGAGCGCCTGGTAGATCGGCACCGTGCCGATCGGCACCGGGCTGTTGCGGATGATCCACTCGCGCGTTTCATGGATGTGCTTGCCGGTCGACAGGTCCATCACCGTGTCGCCGCCCCAGCGGATCGCCCACGTCATCTTGTCGACTTCCTCGCCGATCGACGACGTGACGGCCGAGTTGCCGATGTTCGCGTTGATCTTCACGAGGAAGTTGCGGCCGATGATCATCGGCTCGGATTCCGGGTGGTTGATGTTCGCCGGGATGATCGCGCGGCCGCGCGCGACTTCGTCGCGCACGAATTCCGGCGTGATCTCGGCCAGCGCGTTCGCGCCGAAGGCCGCGGCGCCGAACGCCTGGCCCGGATGCTGGCGGCCCATCATCGCGGCGAGCTTCGCGCCGTTCGGGCCGCTCGACTTCAGGCTCTCGATGTACTCGGCGCGGCGCTGGTTCTCGCGGATCGCGATGTATTCCATTTCCGGCGTGATGATGCCCTGGCGCGCATAGTGCATCTGCGTGACGTTCTTGCCGGCCTGCGCGCGGCGCGGGTTGCGGTGCAGGCCCGGGAAACGCAGCTCGGCCGTGGCCGGATCGGCCGCGCGCTCGAGGCCGTACTGGCTCGACAGGCCGGGGAGCACTTCGGTGTCGCCGCGCGCTTCGATCCAGCGCTGGCGCAGCGCCGGCAGGCCCGCGCGGATGTCGATCTTCGCGTCCGGATCGGTGTACGGGCCCGACGTGTCGTACACGTAGATCGGCGGATTCTTCTCGCCGCCGAAGCCGGTCGGCGTGTCGGCCTGCGTGATTTCGCGCATCGGCACGCGGATGTCGGGTTGCGAACCGGTCACATACACCTTGCGCGAATTGGGCAGCGGCGCGACAGCAGCGGCATCGACGTGGGCGTCGGCGGACAGAAACTTCGGATTGGCGTTCATGCAATCTCCTGATGTGGGGCGCTAGCTAAGCAGGAGACGAGATTCGTGAGGCGGCGGGTTTCGTCAGAGGGATGGCGGCGAAATCCGTACGCTTCCCTGCGCTGGCATTATCCAGATCAGGTTCAAAGGGTATTTCTCACCCGCAATGCCGGTTGTTTGACCGAACGCATTGCAGGACCCCCGCGTTAGCAAGGGCACACGATACACCGGCTTGGCGGCGGTTTCAACCGGGTGCGGCGCGGATGCCGCCGGGCGATGGCCCGCTCGTGGCCGCCGCCGTGCGCACGGTGCGCCGCAGCAAGCGTTGCCGTCGACCCGCCACGCGGCCCGGACACAAGCGGCGCGCAGTGCAGCATTTCCTTCCCTTATTCCCGGCTTCGAAAAAATTTTCGCAAGCGCTGTCATTTCCGGCCGCGTGCTCCGTCTATTCGACTCCTAAACCCATGTATCGGAGAGATGTCATGAAAAACGTATTCGTCGCCGCCTGTGTCGCCGCACTCGCCACGATTGCCACGGGGGCCTACGCGCAGAACGATGCGATGTCGAAGGACGGCATGTCGATGTCGAAGGACGCGATGGGCCACGACGCGATGGCGAAGGACGGCGCGATGAAGAAGGACGGCATGAAGAAGCATGCGATGAAGAAGGATGCGATGGGCCACGACGCGATGAAGAAGGGCGACGCGATGAAGAAGGACGCGATGAGCCCGTCGAACTGACGAATGCGGGCGGGGCGCGGCCGCCCGGTTACCGGCGCGCGTCGCGTCCCGCTGCATCATCCCGGGAGTCTTCATCATGCAAACGGTTCCTGTCACGGATCGCGCGGGCGCGCCGCCGCCCGCACCGACGATCCATCCGCGCTGGGTGCGCGCGAGCCATTGGCTCAACGCGCTCGCGGCGGTCCTGATGGCGTTGTCCGGCTGGCGGATCTACGACGCGTCGCCGATCTATCCGTCGTTCACGTTCGCGCACGGCATCACGCTGGGCGGCTGGCTCGGCGGCGCGCTGCAATGGCATTTCGCGGCGATGTGGCTGCTGGTCGGCAACGGGCTGTTCTATCTCGCGATGTCGATCGCGACCGGGCGCTTCGCGCGCAAGTTGCTGCCCGTGACGCCCGCGTCGGTGTGGCGCGACGTACGCGCCGCGCTCGGCGGGCGGCTGTCGCACGACGACCTGAGCGTCTACAACGCAGTGCAGCGTGCCGCATACCTGACCGCGATCGTCGATCTCGTCGTGCTGGTGCTGTCGGGGCTCACGATCTGGAAGTCCGTGCAGTTCCCGCTGTTGCGCGAATTGTTCGGCGGTTACGACAACGCGCGCATCGTGCACTTCTGGGCGATGGGGCTGCTGGTCGCATTCGTGGTCGTCCACGTCGCGATGGCGTTGCTGGTGCCGCGCTCGCTGCTCGCGATGCTGCGCGGCCGCTGACCCGCGCGTCGCGGGCGAAGGAAATCATCATGTCGGAATCCGAAAAAAACCGGAGCGCGCCGCGCTGGACGCTCGATCGGCAATCGCTCGAACTCGACGTGCGCCGCACGCTCGAGATGCCGTCGCGACGCCTCTTCAACCGGCGCGTGCTGACGCTCGGCGGCCTCGCGATGCTGACCGGCTGCACGCTGCAGGACGACGCGTCGGTCAACACGTTCCTCGAGAAAGTGTCGCGCATGAACGATCGCGTGCAGGCGTGGCTGTTCAATCCCGACCGGCTCGCGCCGACCTATGCCGAAGCCGACATCACGCGACCGTTTCCGTTCAACGCGTACTACGGGATCGACGACGTGCCGCACGTCGACGAATCGACGTATCGGCTCGTGTTGTCCGGCCGTGTAACGGGCAAGCGCGTGTGGACGCTCGACGAGCTTCGCGCGCTGCCGCACGCGGAACAGATCACGCGGCACATCTGCGTGGAAGGGTGGAGTGCGATCGGCCGCTGGGGCGGCACGCCGTTCGGCGCATTCCTCGCGCGCGCCGGCGCCGACACGCGGGCGAAATACGTGGGCTTCAAGTGCGCGGACGACTACTACGAAAGCATCGACATGCCGACCGCGCTGCATCCGCAGACGCTGCTCGCGTTCGATTACGACGGCCGTCGGCTGCCGCCGGAATACGGGTTTCCGATGAAGCTGCGGATGCCGACCAAGCTCGGCTACAAGAACCCGAAGCACATCATGGAAATCTTCGTGACCGATACGTTCCCGGGCGGCTACTGGGTCGATCAGGGCTACAACTGGTTCGGCGGATCGTGAGCGGTGCGCGCGGCGTGCACCGCGTGCGTATGCGTCACGCGGAATCGCGCACCTGCAGATCGACGCGCAGGCCGACTGCCGAGGCCATGTTCACGAGCGCGTCGAGCCCGAACAGGTTGATCTTGCCGCGCATCAGGTCGGAGACGCGCGGCTGCGTGACGCCCAGCTGCTTCGCGGCCTCGGCCTGACTCAGTTCGAGCCGCGCGATGCGCTGCTTGAGCGCGATCATCAGTTCGGAGCGCAGCTTCATGTTCGCGGCTTCCGCCGGCTCGCGCTCGATTGCGTCCCAGACGTTCGCGTAACGTTCATCGGTCATCGTTTCAACTCCATCATCAGCGCCCGATAGCGGCGGGCGGCGAGGTCGATATCGGTCTTGTTCGTGCGCGTCGATTGCTTGCGCAAGCAGTGCAGGACGTAGACGGCCTCGGTGAAAGTCGCGACGTAGACGATCCGGAATGCGCCGCTTGCATCGCGCAGGCGAATTTCCCGCACGCCGACGCCGATCGTGCGCATCGGTTTCCAGTCGTCGGGTGCGAGGCCGCGCTGCACCTGATCGATCGGGTGGCCGGCTTCGCGTCGCGCAGGCAGCGGAAAGCCGCGGAGATCGGCCTGCGCGCTGCCGACGAAAACGACGGGCTTCGGCGGAAGAATGTCTGGATTATACAAAATTTTGTATGGTCTATGCAGGTGTCGGAAAGAAGCCGCGGGCGCCACCAGGAGCGCGCGCCGTCCGTCACGATAGGCGCGTCACGACGCGCCGACGCACAAACTGGTCGTCAGGCCGATGCTGGATCAAGGGGGGCGAATGGCGGCGCCGGCGCTCCGCGCCTTGCGTATCCGGCCCCGGATTTCGCCGCACCGCCGCGCGAAAAATGTCGCGCCGAAACATCAGTCGATAGGCTTTCAGACAGGTCCGACGATGCTTTCGAATCCTTGATGCCATAATGCCGAGCGTGTGCAGCCGACGCGGGTGCGCACGTTTTTTTTTGCCCGTTTTTGTCCCTTTGCCGCCGCTTGCCGGTTCTCTTTCGTCGCCGTTCGCACTGCCATGTCGTTCCGCACGTTCGCTCTGCCTTCCCGGTCCCGCGTGGACCGTTTGCCGGCATCGCCGGCGTCTTTCAGCGGAGCACGCGGCGTGACGTGCGGGCAGGTGGCTCGATGACGCCGCTCGACCGCCTCCTCGATTTCCTTGCCCGCTTTTCGTTCCGGATCCGCCTGCCGCAAAGCCGCGGCGGCCGCGTGGCGCTCGCGCTCGTCTTCATCTATTTCGTCTGGGGCTCGACCTACAGCGGGCTGCATTTCGCGCTGCAGTCGTTCCCGCCGCTGCTGCTGTCGGGGCTGCGCAACCTGCTCGGCGGGATCGGCCTGTTCATCTTCGCGCTGCGGCGCAAGCCCGAATGGCCGACGCTGCTGGAAATCCGCAACTCGGCGATCGTCGGCACGATGCTCGTCGCGCTGTCGTCCGGCACGATCGCGCTCGGCATGCGCACGGTCAGCAGCGGTTCGGCCGCGGTGATGGTGGCCACGGTGCCGCTGTTCGCGACCGTGATCGCGGCGGTGGCGGGGCGGCCGGTGACGAAGGGCGAATGGGCGGCCGTCGCGCTCGGGATGGTCGGCATCGTCGTGCTGAATTCGGGCGGCGCGGCCGCCGCGAATTCGGCGCTCGGCACGATCTGCGTGCTGGCCGGCGCACTGTTCTGGGCGGGCGGCGCGCATCTCGCGACGCGCCTCAAGCTGCCGTCCGACCTGTTCCTGTCGACGTCGCTGCAGATCGGCCTCGGCGGGCTGATGTCGACGATCGTCGCGTGGCTGCTCGGCGAACGCGTCGAGCAACTGGCCGTCGGGCCCGTGTTCGCGTTCGCGTACCTGATGGTGTTCTGCACGATGGCCGCGTACGTCGCGTACGGCTACCTGATCCGCCACACGAGCCCGATCATCGCGAGCAGCTGCATGTACGTGAACCCGATCGTCGCGGTCGCGCTCGGCGCGCTGCTGCTGGGCGAGCCGGTGACGATGGCGACCGTGGTCGCGACCGTCGCGATCCTCGGCAGCGTCGGGTTGTCGTTCTTGTTCGATCCGGCGCGCCGGCCGCGCACGATCGCGCGGCACCGACAACACCGGCGGTCGCGCATCGAGTTCGGGCGCGTCGGCTGTCGCCGCACGAATTTCCGCCGACGTGATGCCGCTCGCGAGCAGCAGCGCGACGATCGCGCGATTGCGGCAGTCGGCCGGCGTGTCGTCCGCTCGAGGCTGCACATGGCGCTGCAGCGCCGCGTCGGCATCGGGCGGCAGGTAGCACGGCTCGGGCTCGCCGTCCGGCCAGGCGAGATCGCGCGTCGACCGGCCGGCCGGGCGGACCGTCCGCACACCGGTGTCGACCAGATGCCGGCCGAGCCGGTCGATCAGCTTCGCATAGCGCACGCGCGTCGACGTGCCGGGCGCGCAGGTACGGTCGAGTTCCGCGAGGAAGGCCGCGACGTGGTCGGGCCCGAACGTGGCGAGCGACACGCGCTGCGCACTCAGGTGGCGCAGGAATCGCTCGAACATCGCGACATGCTGCACGACCGAGCGCGGCGCGAACGGCCGGCGGCCGGCGCCGGTCGCGGCGGTTTCCTGCCAGACGCGAAACGCGCCGACGGGGTCGTGGATCCAGCGATTCGTGTCCATCTCCGCTTTATAGCCGGACGCGGTGACGCCGGCAATCGTCCCGATGTCCGGTCGGCCGGCACGCGACGCAACGGGCGCGTCAGTGCGCGTGACGCGTGTCGTCGATGCCGTCGTTGTTCATCGTCAGGTAGACGAGCACGAGCAGCAGCGTGATGAAGAACCGGAACGCGTCCGGCACGCCGTTCCATTGCTTCGACATCCACATCCCGAACCATTCGCCGCCGACCGACATGAACGCGACCTGCCACGTGAGGAAGCCGAGCGTCAGGCCGGCGATCGCATGGCCCTTGGCCGCGCGGAATTCCGCATCGCCGGCGCGTCGCGCGCGCAGCAGCCGTGCGCCGCCGATCCAGCACAGCACGGCCGTGAGCGTTTCCATCGAAATGATGCCGATATAGCCGGCGTGATGGACCCACGGCGTGTCGATCGCGCGATACATGATCCCGTTGCCCGGGAAGGTGGTATCCATCAGGAAGACGTGGTGCACGAACGCGAAATTCGTCGCGTAGTCGGTGATGTTGCCGAATGCGACGAGCGACGCGAAAAAGGCCATGGCCAGCACCATGGCTGCCTTGGAAAGACGAATGATCATCATGGACTCCGAAGTGAACGGGCAGGCACGAGCGTGACCGCGCGGCTATGTGCTGGCGTTCAGGGGCGGTACCTGCGTTAAGCGTGTCCGGCGAAGCCGGTCGAAGAGCGTGCGCGTGCACGGCGGCGCGGAGATCGGGACTGGAAAACCTGAAGCCGGTGCGGCGTCGAGGAGACGCACGCGCCGGCTGGATCGAGTGCCCGCGCCAGGAGGGAGCGGCGATTGTCGGTCGATCCGCGGGCGTCGTCAAGCGGCGCGCCGCGCGTGCGTGCCGCTGCCGTTATGCGTCGTGCGAAGGCGCCGCAGCCGCACCCGCGTGTGCCTGCCCGTTCAGCCGCGCGAGCGCGGCGAACGCCAGTTGCGTCGCGATCGCCGCGAGCGTGCCGGCCGCCATGCCGTTGCCGAGCACGATCTGCACGGGTGCGCCGAAATGGCGATACAGGTTCGGCACGAGGATCGGTGCGAGGCCGACCACCAGTGCGGCGGCGAGCGTGTACTGGTTTGCGCGCGCGTGCAGGTCGACGCTCGCGAGCAGCCGGATGCCCATCACGCCGATCATCGCGAATACGACCAGCGCGGTGCCGCCGACCACGGCGGCCGGAATCGCATACGCGAGCCGCGCGAGCGGCGCGAACAGCGCGATGACGATCAGCATCGCGCCGGCGGCGGCCGTCACGTAGCGCGAGCGCACGCCGGTCGTCTGCACGACGCCGATGTTCTCGGCGCTGGTCACGATCAGCGGCGTGCCGAACAGCGCGCCGGCCAGCGACGCGAGCGCATCGCCGCGTATCGTCTTCGGCACGTCGCGCCGGAGCGCAATCGGCTTGCCGCACGTTTCGCCGACGGCGACCGTCTGCGCGGTGGCCTCGGCCATCGAGATCGCGGTGAAAATCAGCAGCGGCAGCGCGGCCAGCACGTCGAAACGCGGCATGCCGAACGGCAGCCACACCGGATGCGTGAAGAGCGGCCCGTGCCACACGTCGGCGAGCGCGGGCATCGCGCCGAGCGCCCAGCCGAGCGTCGCGCCGGCCATCAGCCCGATCAGCACCGCGAGGCGCCCGGCCGTGCCGCGGAACGCGCCCGCGACGACGACGGTGGCGACGATCGTCGCGAGCGCGAGACCGAGCGCGCGCGGCTGCGCGAAATCGGCCGAACCGGGCTGCCCGACGACGATCGTCGCGTAGATCCGGATCAGGTTGATCGACACGAGCAGCAGCATCGCGCCGACGACGATGCGCGGAAAGAGCCGCAGGCAGCGCGTGAAGACGGGCAACAGCACCCAGTAGAACGCGCTGGCGAGCAGCGCCGCGCCGGCCGCGGTCGGCAGGCCGGATTGCGCGGCGATGCCCGCGAACAGCATCGTCGGTGCGCCGCCGGGCACCATCACGAACGGCATGCGCGCGCCGATCGGGCCGGCGCCGAGCGATTGCAGCAGCGTGCCGATGCCGCACGCGAAGAACGTCGCGCCGATCAGCTGGACCGTCAGGTCGGCCGGCAGCGCGAGCACTTTCGCGATCAGGAAGACGGCCGTGATCGGCGATGCGGCCATCGACAGCACGTGCTGCAGCCCGAACAGCGCGAGCTGCCACGCGGGCAGCCGGGCATCGACGGGCGGGGAAATCGGATCGTGCGACACGGCAGGCCCCTCGAAAACGAACGGCGACGATCGCCGGAAACCGGCGGTGAACGAAGGCTCAGGTCCGTAGCCAGGGCAACTGCGCGGCGCTGTAGCGGAACGTCTGGAACACGCTGTTCAACTGGCCGGGGCCGGTCTTGCGCGCCGCTTCGTCCGGGTATTCGGCGAACCACGGGATCACGTATTCCCAGACGACCTCGCCGGCCGGCGTCACTTCGAACAGCCGGCCCGTGGACGATTCGGTGACGTGCGTGTTGCCGTTCGGCAAGCGCTGCGCGTTGCCCATGAACGGCGTGTAGAACAGGTTCACGACGTCGTCCGCATACGACCACACGACGCGCCGCGTCGCCGGATCGATTTCCACGACGCGCGAGAACACGACGTGCGCACCGTGACGGAAATTGCCGTTGTCGAACGCGAGGATGTTGCCGTTCGGAAGCGGCACCGGCGCATGCTGGTGCGATACGACGTCGGGACCGATGTGCAGGTCGACGCGGCCGGTTGCGCGGTTCACGCCGATGATCCCCGACGTCGTGCGCAGGCTCATCAGCACGCGGCCGTCCGCATCGACCGCGAGACCGTTGACGAGCGGCCAGTGATAGCGGCCGAAGCCTGCCGCGATCGGAAAGTCCTCCGGCCGCAGATGGTCGCGTGCGTGCCATTCCCAGACGATCTGGCCGGCGCGGTTCACTTCCCGGATCACGTCCGCAAACATCACCTCGTCGTCGCCGTGCGCGGTGCCGCCCGGCACGCGCCGCGCGAAGGCCGCGTCGACTGGTTCGCACGCCGCATACAGCAGGTTGCCGTTCCGCAGCCACTGCGCGTCGTGGTGATGCGCGGGGTCCTCGTAGCGCCACACCGTTTCGCCTTGCGGCGTGACCTCGTAGAAGTCGCCGCCGTGCCACATCGACCACGGTGCGTAGCGCGATTCGGAGTGCGGATGATTGCCGTTGTAGCCGAGGTTGCCGTTCGGGAGGATGACCGCATGGCGGCCGGGGCGCACGGGCATCTTCCACTGGTGGACGACCTCGCCGTCGATGCCGACGAGATAGACGTTGCCGTCGGCGGTCTGCGGCGCGATGAGCGTATAGCCGCCTGCGGACAGCGCGGGATCGTGGGCGATGAGGCCGACGCCGCGGCGGCGCTGGGTGATCTGGTCGACGGTCGTCACTGCGGTCTCCATTCGAATCGGATACGGGGATGCAGCGGAATCTAGACGATTCGTCCGGTCAGTAAAATCGGATTATTCTTGACGGCCTGTTCGGAAAAATCTAACGGACTCCACATGCGTTCGATATCGCAGACATTCCGCTGTTTCGACGAAGTCGCGCGGCGCGGCTCGCTTCGCAAGGCAGCCGATGCGCTGCACCTGACCGCCGCGGCGGTACACCAGCAGATCCGCAATCTCGAGGAGCAGGTCGGCGTGCCGCTGTTCGACCGGCTGCCGCGCGGCATGCAGCTGACGCTCGCCGGCGAGATCGTGATCGCGGCCGTGCGGCGCGGCCAGCGCGATTTCGACAACGCGCTGACGCAGGTCGAGGACCTGCGCGCGTTGCGGCGCGGCCACGTGAATCTCGCGGTGCCCGCGTCGACCGCGGAAAAGCTCGTGCCCGACGCGATCCTTGCCGCGATGCAGCGTTACCCGGGCGTCACGTACAGCGTGCGCTCCGGAAACGGCGAGAGCATCGTGCGCTGGGTCGAGACGGGCGAGGTCGACATCGGTTATGCGCTGCGCCGGCGTACCGCGCCGGGCGTCGTCGAGGTGCGCGCGTTTGCGCAGCCGCTGGGTGTCGTCACGGCGCCCGGTCATCCACTGGCGTCGACGGGTGGCAAGGTGCGGATGCGCGACTGCTTCGCGCATCCGCTGATCCTGATGACGCCCGACACGGAGCTGCGCGCGATGTTCGACCAGATCGATGCGCGGCAGCCGCGCAACGTACGGCCGCTGGTCGAAACCGGGTCGGTGTCGATGGTGCGGCGTCTCGCGGCCGAAGGCGCCGGCGTCGGCTTCCTGATCGCGGAAAACGTCGCGGACGACGTGGCCGCCGGCCGGCTCGCCTGGACGCCGCTGGCCGATGCGGGCGCGCGCTCGTTCAGTTGCATCTACCAGCGGGCGGACATGAGCGCGACCGTCGCGATGACGATGTTTCTCGAGTTCTTTTCCGAGGCGATCGACGCGATGGAGCACGGCTTCGCGCGCGGCGGCCCGTCGAGCGGCACGCGTCGCCGGGCGAAAAGATAGCGACGTCACGCGGCGAGCCGCATCGGCGTATCGAAACGCGATGCAGTGCAACAGGTCAACCCGCATGCCGGTTCGGTGACGTTGCGCACACAACGTCCGGTTGCACTACGCCATTTCCTTATTGCGGAAAAAATTTTGTTCATGGGACCATCGAACGCGTTGCCCGTGCACCGAGGGGGTTGCAGGCAACAGGATGTCCATCGCAACGATCGACGAGAACATCGGCAGACAATGAACAGAACAGCGATTTTTCCGTATGCGTCCGCGTTGCTCGCGGCCGCCCTGTTGACCGCCTGCGGCGGCGACGTCGAGAACGAGGCGGGCCGCACGACCGCACCTTCCACCGATGCGAGCTGCCTCGCGGTCGACAACAGCGGCGCGACGGTCGTGGTGGGCTCGAACCAGCCGGGCGACCCGTCGCTGCCGGAAGCGTCGTCGGGCTATCGCACCGGGATGAAGCCCGTCCATTCGAAAACGTACCTGGTCGCCACGTCGAACGCGTACGCGAGCGCGGCCGGTTGCGCGGTGCTGAAGAAGGGCGGCACGGCCGCCGACGCGGCGGTCGCCGTGCAGGCCGTGCTCGGCCTGACGGTGCCCGAGGCGACGGGCCTCGGTTCGGGCGGCGTATTGCTCTACTACGATGCGCGCGGCAAGACGCTGCAGGCGTACGACGGCCGCGAAACCGCGCCGGCCGCCGCGACCGAGAACTACCTGCGCTACGTCGACGACGCCACCGATCATTCGGCGCCGCTGCCGAACGCGCGCGCGAGCGGCCGCTCGATCGGCACGATCGGCGTGCCGCGGCTCATCGAGGCGCTGCAACAGGATCATGGCCGCCTGCCGTGGCAGAGCCTGTTCGGCGACGCGATCACGCTCGCGACCAACGGTTTCCCGATCGGCGGCCGGCTGGCCGACGCGATCGCGGCGAACGCCGCGAACCTGAAGCGCGATCCCGAAGCCGCCGCGTATTTCCTGAACGCCGACGGGTCGCCGAAGACGCTCGGCACCGTACTGAAGAACCCCGCGTATGCGCGCACGCTGTCGCTGATGGCGCAGTCGGGCGCGAATGCGCTGTACACGGGGCAGATCGCGCAGGACATCGTCGCGAAGATCGCGGTGACGAAGGGCGCGGACGGCTCGACGCTCACGCCGGGCAAGACGACCGTCGCGGATCTCGCCGCCTATCAGGCGAAGCGCCGCGACCCGGTGTGCACGACCTATCGCAGCTACTGGGTGTGCGGGATGCCGCCGCCGTCGTCGGGCGGCATCGCGGTCGCGTCGGCGCTCGGCATTCTCGAGAACTTCGACCTGAAGTCGCTGAAGCCGACGGCGATCGATCTCGAAGGCGGCAAGCCGACCGTCGCGGGCGTCCACCTCGTCACCGAGGCCGAACGGCTCGCCTATGCGGACCGCGACAAGTACGTGGCCGATACCGACTTCGTGCCGCTGCCGGGCGGCACGTGGGACACGCTGCTGAACAAGCCGTACCTGAAATCGCGTGCGGCGCTGATCGACACGACCAAGAGCATGGGCACCGCGCAGCCCGGCAAGCTCGGTGCGGTGCCGCTCGGCGTCGACACGACGCTGATCGAGCACGGCACGAACCAGTTCACGATCGTGGACGGCGACGGCAACGTGCTGAGCGCGACGACGACGGTCGAGTCGAGCATGGGCTCGTTCCACATGACCAACGGCTTCCTGCTGAACAACCAGTTGACCGATTTCTCCGCGAACCCGCTCGACACGTCCGGCAATCCGGTGGCCAACCGTCTGCAGCCGGGCAAGCGGCCGCGCAGCTCGATGGCGCCGACGATCGTGTTCGGGCAGGCCGCGGACGGCTCGCGCGGCGACTTCGTGATGGCGACCGGTTCGCCGGGCGGCGGCACGATTCCGCAATACGTGGTCAAGACGCTGGTCGGCGCGCTCGACTGGGGGCTCGATGCGCAGCAGTCGGCGGGCCTCGTCGACTTCGGCGCGAGCAACAGCCCGACGACCACGGTCGGCGGCGAACATCCGAACGTCAACGCGGCGAACAACGGCGCGAACGATCCGCTGATCACGGGGCTGCTCGCGCTCGGGCACAAGGTGTCGACGTCCGCGCAGGCGAGCGGCGTCAACACGGTGATGCGCGTGACGGTCGGCCAGTCGCCGGCGTTGCAGGGCGGCACCGATCCGCGTCGCGAAGGCGTCGTGCTCGGCGATACGTTCCGGCCGTAACCGCGTGGGATGCGCACGGCCCCGGTCCGCTTGTCGGCGGCCGGGGCCGTGCATCATGACAAGGCCGCATCGACGACCGGGCGCCACCCGTCCTTCGGGATGCAGATAAAAGCGGCCGGCTCGTCAGCCGGCCGTTGCATGGATCGGCTTTCCCGATACCTGGCGATCGGGCAGGTCGTTGCCGTGACGCAGCCGGTCGTCCCGGTTCGCGGTTCACACCCGCCAGTCGTCAAATACGGCGTTCACCCGCCGCAAGCTCCCGATTGTCAAACAGTGTGAGTCAATCGTCAGCATTTGCAACGGAAGTAACAGTCCCCGCAATTCAATCGTTTTGCGCGTCGGCGCCGCTACATTAGCTCCACCTGCCGCATGTCGCGGCGAGGCATGCGACAAGCCGCACGAAGGCGGCCCGCAGCAACAACGTCTTTGGGGAGAATGACCATGAACAAGATTCGTACGATTCTGCTGGGTGCCGCTCTGACGGCGATGGCGACTTCGGCTGCATTTGCACAGACCGCCCAGACCGGCGCCCAGGGTTCCGCAGGTGTCGGCGCCCAGGTCCAGACGCCGCTGCTCGGCGGCGGCGTGGGCGTGCAGGCGGGCGCCGGCGCGAATGCGGCAGGCTCGGGTTCGGGCGCGGGCAACGTCGTCGGCGGCGCGCTGAACGGTGTCGGCAAGACGGTCGGCGGCGTGGGCTCGGCAGCCGGCACGGCAGTGGGCGGCGCGACGCAGGCGGTCGGTTCGGCGGCGGGCGCGACGAAGGATGCGGCGGCATCGGCTGTGCATGCGACGAAGTCGCACGTGAAGCACGTCGCAGGTTCGACGAAGAGCCATGCGCAAGGCGCGGTGTCGACCGCGGGCGATGTCGCGGGCGGCGCGAAGGCGAAGGCCGGCGAGGCGCTCGAAGGCGCGACGAACGCGGTGCAGGGCGGCGCGTCGGTCGGCGTGAAGGGTTCGGCGTCGGCGCAAGGCGGCGCGCTGTAATAAACAGCACGCATCCCGCCACGGCCCGGTCCGCTTCGATGCGGGCCGGGCCGTTTTTTTATCGGCGCGCGGCCCCTGCCCATTGCCGTCGCGCCATGCTTAAATAGCAGGGCTCCCGACAGCCGGTCGCCGCGATGGTCGTACCGGCCGGCATGGGCCAGCATGTCCGATCGACACCGTGACGACAGACGATACAAAAACACCGTTCCGGCGAGCCCGGCGCGGTCCGATAACATTCCGAGGCATCACGTCATGACCCTCCTGTTCCGCCTTCTCGCGCTCGCCTGCGCGCTCTGGCTGGCTGCCTGCGCGGCGCCGCCCCCGCCGTCCGCCAGTACCGCCGCGCCCAGCGCCGCGCCGGACGCCAGCGAACGCCGCGGGCTCGGTACCGCGTGGGGCGAGTCGGTGCGATCCGAAACCCGGCAGGTCGAATTCGAACGCGCGGATCCGGCGAAGCCGACGGACCTCGCGTCGGTCTACTACAACGACGTGCTGCCCGGCCATCTTCCCCCGTCGCAGGTGCGCCGGCTGCCGACCCGCATCGCGCTCGCGAACGGCGACATCGCGCTGTCGTTTACCGACGAGAAGGGGGCGCCGCTGCGTCTCGCGCGCAGCAACGGCCGCTGGCACATGGCCGGCGTCGAAGGCTCGCGCTACATGATCGTGTTGCGTAACCAGGGGCGCCGCGCGTTCGAGGTCGTGTCGACGGTCGATGGACTCGACGTGCGGTCGGGGCGGCCGGGCAGCTATACGAACGGCGGCTACGTGCTGTATCCGGGCCGCACGCTGACGATCGAGGGTTTCCGCAAGAGCCGCGACGAAGTCGCCGCGTTCCGCTTCGCGGCCGTGCCCGACAGCTATGTCGCGAATTCAAGGTACGGCGATGCCGCGAACGTCGGCGTGATCGGTGTGGCGCTGTTCGCACAGAAGGAGAGCGACGAGGATGCGCTTCGCCGCAACGCGAATCCATTCCCCGGCAACGACAACGGCTATGCGCCGCCGCCCGTTCCGCGCGGCGAGTGAGCGCAGGTAGCCGGGCGCGTGCGTCGCGACGCACGCGGGGCGATCCCGCGTGTGTTCCTGCTCCCCGTTCGACGCTTTCCCGGCGTCGTTTCGCTGTCACGCGATCGTGCTGCGGCACAATGGCGGTTCGCATCGGTATCGCGTGCTTCCCCGCCGTCCGGACCGACGGAGAACGCATGTCGTTACCCGCTTTCAGGTACCATCGCGACCCGCTTGCAACGGGCAGCGCGATCCGGCTCGGCGCGTGTCGCATGTGCGGCGGCAGGCCTGGCGGCTACCAGGGTGACGCCTGACGGCACGGGCCCGTGCGAGCGGCGTCGCCCCTTCGCCATGAAACAGAGGAACCTTCGTGAAGTTCATCCACGCGGCAGACATTCACCTTGACAGCCCGTTGCACGGCCTGAGCGCGTACCCCGACGCGCCGGCCGCGCAGTTGCGCAACGCGTCGCGCGAGGCGCTGCGGCAACTCGTGGATCGGGCGATCGAGGAGGAAGTCGCGTTCCTCGTGATCGCGGGCGACCTGTACGACGGCGACTGGAAGGATCACAACACGGGCATCTTCTTCGGCCAGCAGATGGGCCGCCTGCGCAAGGCCGGGATCCGTGCGTTCGTCCTCGGCGGCAACCACGATGCCGAAAGCGAGATGACGAAGAAGCTGACGCTGCCCGACAACGTCACGGTGTTCGGCCATCGCAAGCCGGAAACCTTCAGGCTGCCGGAATTCGACGTCGCGCTGCACGGGCAGAGCTTCAAGGACAAGGCTGTCGTCGACAATCTCGCGGTCGGCTATCCGGACCCGGTGCCCGGGTACTACAACATCGGCGTGCTGCACACGGCGCTCGAAGGGTATGCGGCGCACGCGAACTACGCGCCGTGCACGCTGGCCGAACTGCACGCGAAAGGCTACGACTACTGGGCGCTCGGCCACGTGCACGAATTCCAGCAATGGACGGGCCCGTCCACCGTCGTGTTTCCCGGCAACCTGCAAGGGCGCCATATCCGCGAAACCGGCCGGCGCGGCGCGGTGCTCGTGACGGTCGAGCAAGGCAACACGCAGGTCGAGCGACTGTATCTCGACGTGCTGCGCTGGGAAGCCGTGTCGGTCGATGCGTCCGATTGCCTGTCGGTGGCCGATCTGTCGCGAAAGATCGGCCAGTCGCTGGAGGCGCTGTTGACCGTCGACGGCCACGTGCCGCGCGCGGTGCGCGTCACCGTCACCGGGCGCACGCCCGCGCATGGCCTCTTTTTCGGCCGCGCGCCGCAGTTGCGTGCGGAAGTGCTGAACCAGATCGGCATCATCGGCAACGAGCGGCTGTGGCTGGAGAAGGTCCGGCTCGCGACGTCCGCTGCCGATCGGCAGCCGGGCGAAAGCGAACCGCTCGAGGCGCTGGAGGACCTGAAGCAGATCCTGGCCGACGCCGCGCATGATCCGGATTTCCTCGCGCTGCTCGAACGCGACCTGAAGCCGTTCGTCGGCAAGGTCCGCAGCGACGTGAAGGAGGAGGTGCCGTTGCTGACGATGGTGCGCGCGGGCGAGCTGACCGCGCTGGTCGAGCAGGTCGGGCCCGCGTTGCTCGCGCGGCTCGCGAGGGGGGAGTAAGCGATGCGCATCCGCCAGCTCGATCTGATCAAGTACGGCAAGTTCACCGACGAGACGCTGCGTTTTCCGTCGGCCAGCGAGGATTTTCACGTGATCGTCGGGCCGAACGAGGCGGGCAAGTCGACGATCCGCACGGCCGTGTCCGAGTTGCTGTTCGGGATGAAGCTGCAGACGCCGCTCGATTTCCTGCACAGCACACCCGAGTTGCGAATCGGCGGCGTGCTGGAGAGCGGCGCCGGTGAACTCGCGTTCCACCGGGCGCGTGGCCGCAGTTCGTTGCGCACGCCCGCCGACGACAAGCTGCCCGACGACTATCTGGCCGCGATCCTCGACGGTGCGACGCGCGAATTCTTCGAGCAGATGTTCGGGCTCGATCACGGGCGGCTGGTCGATGGCGGCCGCAGCATTCTCGACGCATCGGACAAGCTCGGCCAGGTGCTGTTCGAATCGGCGGCCGGCGTCGGCAGCCTCGGGCCGGTGCGCGAGGAACTCGACGCGCGCGCGCTCGAATTGTGGGCGCCGCGTCGCAGCGGCAGCGCGTTTGCGCTGGCCGAAACGGCGTTCAACGAAGCCGTCGCCGAACTGAAGACGGTCCAGGTGCGCACGCGCGACTGGGTCGATCGCAAGGACGCGCGCGAAGCGGTCGAGCAGCAGATCGAGCAGGTGCGCGCGGAACAGCGCCGGCTCGAAGCGCTGCGCTCGAAGCTCGAACGCGTGCGGCGGCTCGCGCCGTACTTGAAGGAACTGACGGTCAAGGACGCGGCGCTGGCGGAACTCGGCGCGGTCGTCGAGTTGCCGCCGACCGCGTATGCGGATCTGCTGAAGGCGCAAGGCGATCTCGCGGCCGAGCAGAAGGTGCTCGAGGAACGGCGCGCCGACCTGCTCGCGAAGCGGCAGGCGCGCGATGCGATCGCCGCGGACGCCGACACGCTGGCGCTCGAAGCGGATATCGAGGCGCTCGACCGGCTGCGCGGCGCATGCATGAATCACGCGCAGGATCTGCTGCTGCTCGGCGCGGACGTCGAGCGGCACCTGTCCGCCGCGCTGTCGGCGGCCGCGCAACTCGGCTGGCCGACGGACGAAGCGTCGCTGCGCGCCGCGTTGCCGACGGCGCTGTCGCTGCAGACCGTCGCGAACCTGCTGCGCGAGCATGGCGCGTTGCGCCAGGCGCTCGCCGGCGCGCGCGAATCGCTCGACGAACGCACGCGCGAGCTGGCGCAGGTCCGCGAACAACAGGCGCGCCTGTCGACCGTCGACGTGCCGCAAGCATTGCGCGCGGCGCTGGCCGATGCACAGGGTTTTCGCAACAGCGGCCCGCGCGAGCAGGCGCTGGCGCATGACATCGCGGCTGCCGAACGCACGCTGACCGGCGCGCTCGATGCGCTCGGCCCATGGCGGATGCCGGTCGACGCGCTGCGCGCGCTCGACGTGCCGTCGGCCCCGCGGCTCGGCGCGTTGCTCAAGGAAGACAGCGAACGCGCCAGCGCGGCCGCTGCCGCGCGCGACGCGCGGGATGGCGCGCTCGAGGAACTCGAACGGCTTGTGCTGCAGGAGAAGCATTTCGCGGAGAACCACAAGGTCGTCACGACCGCCGACGTGCTGGCGGCGCGTGCGCGGCGCGACGGCGCGTGGGGCGAGATCCGCAGCGGGGCCGTCGATCTCGCAACGGGCGCACCGGCGGTCGACGCCGCGATTCGCCTCGCCGACGAACTCGTCGATGCGCAGCTCGGCGCGACCCAGGCCGCGGCGACGCTGCAATCGCTGCGTCAGCAGGTCGAATCCGCCCGTGCAGGCGTGACGCGCCGGCAAGCCGCGCTGGACGAACGCGAGCGCGAGCTCGCCGCACATCGCGACGCCTGGGCCGCGCTCGCGACGACGGCCGCGGTGCCCGGCATGCCGCTGGCGGCGATGGGCGACTGGCTCGCGAAGCGCGACGCGGTGTTCGCCGCGCAGGCCGAGCTCGATCGTCAGCGTCGCGAATTCGACGCGATGCGTGCTGCCCGTGCCAGCGCGGAAGCCGCGCTGCGCGCGGCGCTGCTGCCGGTATCGCGGGGCGGCGAGGCGGACGGATTGGCCGCGCTCGTCGCCGTCGCCGAGACGTTCGTGCAGTCGGCCGAGAAAGCGGCCGCGCAGAAGGACAGCCTCGACGATCGTGCGCGGGAAGCCGAACGCGGCTGCGCGACCGCGCAGTTGCGGGCCGATCATGCGCAAACGGCTTACGACGCGTGGCAAGCGCAATGGCGCGACGCGCTGGCCGACGCGAAACTGTCCGCGAGCGCGACGACGCTGGCCGCGGCGGAAGGCGCGCTCGGGCTCGCGAATACGGTGACGGCCGAACTGGCCGATGCCGACGCGCCGCGCAACCGGATCGCCGCGATCCGCGCGAAGTTGAACGCGCTCGAGGCCGGCGCGCGGCGGCTTGCCGAAGCGCTCGCGCCGGAATGGCTGGCGAGCGGCGACTGGCCGGACGTCGCGCGGCGGCTGACGATGCGCCTCGCGGCCGCCCGGGAAATCGCGCGTGCGATCGATCGTGCCGACGAGGCCGTGCGGCAGGCCGACGGCAAGGTCGCGGACGCGGCGGCCGCGGTGGCCGGCGCCGACGCGCGCATCCAGCCGCTGCTGCAACGGGCCGGCGTCGCGTCGATCGATGCGGCGCTGCCGCTGGCCGAGCGTTCGGATCGCCAGCGCCAGCTTCGTCAGGCGGTCGATGCCGCGCACGAGGCGCTGGTGCGCGACGGCGACGGGCTGTCCCGGTCCGCCGTCGAGGCCGAGGTGGCGGAACAGGACATTGCCGACGTGCCGGCGCATCTGGAAGCGGTGAAGCAGTCGCTGGACGATGTCGGCAAACGGCTGAACGCGTTGTCGCAGCAGCAGGTCGTGGCCGATCAGGCGTTCGGCGCGATCGACGGCCAGGCGAACGCGGCGGTCGCCGAGTCGAAGCGGCAGGAGGCGCTCGCGGCAATGGGCGACGCGGCCGAACAGTATCTGGAAGCGGCCACGGCGAGCCGCTTGCTGAAGTGGGCGACGGATCGCTACCGTGACCAGAAGCAGGGGCCGATGCTGCGGCGCGCGGGCGAGATCTTCGCCGGGCTCACGCTGGGCGAATTCGCGAAGCTGACCGTCGATACCGAACGGACGCCGCCCGCGCTGTATGCACGGCGTACGAAGGGGACGTCGGTCGAGGTCGCCGGGTTGAGCGAAGGGACGCGCGATCAGCTGTTCCTCGCGCTGCGGATCGCGGCGCTCGAGTTGCAGCTCGGCAGCCGCACGGCGCTGCCGTTCGTCGCCGACGACCTGTTCATCAATTTCGACGACGCGCGTGCGAAGGCGGGGCTCGATGCGCTGCGCGATCTGTCGACGCGTACCCAGGTGCTGTTCCTGACGCACCACGACCACCTGCTGCCGCTCGTGAGGGACGTATTCGGCGCGCGGGTCAACGTGGTCGAGTTGCAGCGCGCGCCGGTCGGCGCGTGATGCGGGCACGCCGGGAAGCCGGCGCACGGGAAGGGTCATCGCGTACAGGTAGTATGAGCGGTTCCGAAATGCACGCGGCCGGTTCAACGGCCGCGGTCTGGCCACACGAGGGGTGAATATGAAGAAGCTGGTAGCCGCGATTGCGTTCGCGGCGGACAAGCATCGCAATCAACGGCGCAAGGACGAAGAAGCGTCGCCGTACATCAATCATCCGATCGCGCTCGCCGACGTACTGGCCAACGAGGCCGGCGTCGAGGACGAGCGCGTGATCGTCGCGGCGGTGTTGCACGACACGGTCGAGGATACGGAGACGACCGAGCAGGAGTTGCTGCGGCTGTTCGGCAAGGATGTGGCGGACATCGTGATGGAAGTCACCGACGACAAGTCGCTGCCGAAGGAGGAGCGCAAGCGTCTGCAGGTCGAGCACGCGGCCACCATCAGCCGGCGCGCGAAGCTGGTGAAGCTGGCCGACAAGATCTGCAACCTGCGCGACATCGCCCGGCATCCGCCCGCGGACTGGCCGCTCGAACGCAAGCAGGCGTACTTCGACTGGGCGAAGTCGGTCGTCGACCCGATGCGCGGCGTCCATCCCGGTCTCGAGGCGATCTTCGACACCGCGTACGCGGCACGGCCGGCGGACTGACGCACGCATGCGATCGGCCCGATCCGCCGCACCACGACCGGCTGCAGTCGCGGGTGTCGACGTCGGCGGCGACAGGAAGCTGTGCGATCTCGTGATCCTGCGTGGCTCGACGGTCGTCTGTCGGGAAGCGCGAATCGCGCCCGAGTCGTTGCCCGCACTGTGTCTCGCCCATGACGTCGTGGCCGTCGGCGTCGACGCGCCGAGCCTGTGGTGGACAGGGAGCGGCCGCCGCGCGGCCGAGCAGGCGCTCGCGCGCGAACGGATCTCGTGCTTCCCGACGCCGTCGCGCGAGCAGGCCATTGCGAGCACGTCGGGCTTCTTCGACTGGATGTTCATGGGAGAGCGCGTCTACCGCGCGCTTTCGGACGCCTATCCGTTGCTGACGGATGCGCGCTACGCGGGCGGCCGTGCGAGCTTCGAAACCTATCCTTATGCGATTACCTGCGCGATGCTGGGCAAGGCCGTGGCGTCGGCGAAGCAGAAGCGCAATCAGCGGCAGCAATTGCTGGAGCGGCTGGGAATCGACGTATCGACGCTGCGCACCGTCGATGCGCGAGACGCCACCTTGTGCGCGTTGACGGCGCAGTACGTGATCGACGGGAACGCGCATGCGTATGGCGATGCGGCGGGCGGGTACATCCGCGTGCCGGTGATGAGCGAGACGATCGTGCTCGATTCGCCGTAGCGGCGACGTGCGGCTCCGCGCGGGATGGCGGTCGGAGGGCGAACGCTTCGTGCGGGAAGAATGCCGCAGGCCCGGCGATGCAGCGGGCGGCTAGCGGCTGTCGGCGGGCACGACGTGAGGCCGGTGCACCGCGCGATGCCGGGCGAGCCTGTTCAATCCTCGAGGATGGATGTCGGCACGCTGGACAGGTCGCATGCTTGGGCATGCGCGAAGTAGCTGTCCGCATCGTCGATCATCACGACCGCGACATCGATCAACTCGTCCAGCCGTTGCAGCAGCGATTCCCGCCACTCGATGTCTTCGTCGCGCTCGGGCGTCTTGTCCAGCTGCTCGATGATCGAGTCGGCGGTCTGCAGGAATGGAATCGCCTGCTGATAGTTTTCGATCGAGACCAGCGCCGCGTTGCGCGCACCCACGAGTCGCTCGCGATGCGTATCCGCGAGTTCGGATTCGCCGCTGATGCGCGGCAGCATGTCCGAGATGCGTTGCAGAAGCGGCGGGACCTCTTGTTCCAGCAGGATCGCGCGCTCGCGCAGTGCCGCATATTCGTCGCGAAGGTCGGTGTCGCCGGGTTGAGTCGTGCTGTCCATCGTCAATATGAGTGCGTGGTTCGGTCGCGGCATGATACTCGACCGCGCCGGGTTCCTTGGCCGTTCCGCGCCCCCTCATATAGGGGGAAAGAGACGTGTTCGTCATATCTTTGGACGGCGGCGCGCGTTGCGCTTCCCGGCCCGTCGAGCCTAAAGCCTCCGTGCGCGTGAGCGCACGGAGGCTTTTTCAAACTTTCTTCACAAACCGCTTGCATGGATGGGGGCAGGTGCTTAGAATCACGCCTCTTTCGCGCCAACGGAAACGCGGCGCGGGAGGAAGGGAGGCAGTGCCGTTGGGTTCGGAGGTAGCGAGCCTCGGCGGTACGGAAGTTGAGCCCCGCAGTCGCAACGAAGTCGTTCAGAAAGTTGTTGACGAGCTGCGAAACACGGTTCATAATCTCACTTCTCTGCTGCTGAAAACGCAGCGCTGCTGAGGGGTTCAAGATCCCTCGCAGACATGCTCTTTAAAAATTAACAGCCGATAAGTGTGGGCGCTTGATGGCAGCGAGCTGATCCTCGGATCAGATAGCAAAAGTATCAAGAGTCTCACACTAAAGTAAGTCAGGTTTATGAAGTGATTCATATTCCTGTCAGCTTTGAGTGAGCGACCGGTTCGAAAGAACCGAAAACAGTAACAGGTTTGAACTGAAGAGTTTGATCCTGGCTCAGATTGAACGCTGGCGGCATGCCTTACACATGCAAGTCGAACGGCAGCACGGGTGCTTGCACCTGGTGGCGAGTGGCGAACGGGTGAGTAATACATCGGAACATGTCCTGTAGTGGGGGATAGCCCGGCGAAAGCCGGATTAATACCGCATACGATCCACGGATGAAAGCGGGGGACCTTCGGGCCTCGCGCTATAGGGTTGGCCGATGGCTGATTAGCTAGTTGGTGGGGTAAAGGCCTACCAAGGCGACGATCAGTAGCTGGTCTGAGAGGACGACCAGCCACACTGGGACTGAGACACGGCCCAGACTCCTACGGGAGGCAGCAGTGGGGAATTTTGGACAATGGGCGAAAGCCTGATCCAGCAATGCCGCGTGTGTGAAGAAGGCCTTCGGGTTGTAAAGCACTTTTGTCCGGAAAGAAATCCTTG
>FTHQ01000010.1_pt2 | contig 39876 bp, 29 predicted proteins | sample 1641001 | NCBI WGS metagenome assembly FTHQ01 (sample SAMEA3914872, study PRJEB12502) | metagenome | biome: forest; material: soil | place: Canada | collected 2011-07-03 | depth 0.3 m | reverse complement strand
GCGACTATCCGGCGCCCGTGTCGAAATCGGTGGCGACCGCGCTGTCCGACGCGATGACGGCGGCGTGCGACTACTATCGCAAGCAGTTGCGCGGCGCGACCGTTGCGATCCAGTACCTGAAGAACCGTGGCCTGACCGGCGAGATCGCCGCGCGCTTCGGGCTCGGCTATGCGCCGGACGGCTGGCAGAACCTCGAGGCCGCGTTCCCGGATTATCGCGACGAGTCGCTCGTCGAGGCGGGGCTCGTGATCGTCAGCGAGAAAACCGACGCGCAGGGCGTCGCGCGCCGCTACGACCGGTTCCGCGAGCGGATCATGTTCCCGATCCGCAACGTGAAGGGGCAGGTGATCGGGTTCGGCGGCCGCGTGCTCGGCAGCGGCGAACCGAAGTACCTGAACTCGCCCGAAACCCCGCTGTTCAACAAGGGCAGCGAGCTGTACGGGCTGTTCGAGGCGCGCCTCGCGATTCGCGAGCGCAAGTACGTGCTGGTCGTCGAAGGCTACATGGACGTCGTCGCGCTCGCGCAGCTCGGCTTTCCGAACGCGGTCGCGACGCTCGGCACCGCGTGCACGCCGATTCACGTGCAGAAGCTGCTGCGCCAGACCGACACGGTCATTTTCAGTTTCGACGGCGATTCGGCCGGGCGGCGCGCGGCGCGGCGCGCGCTCGAGGCATGCCTGCCGCATGCGGGCGACAACCGGACGATCCGGTTCCTTTTTCTGCCGACCGAGCACGATCCGGACAGCTACGTGCGCGAGTTCGGCGCGGAGGCGTTCTCCGAGCAGGTCGAGCGCGCGATGCCGCTGTCGCAATTTCTGTTGAACGAAGCGATTGCCGGCAAGGCGCTCGATCAGCCGGAAGGCCGCGCGAAGGCGCTGTTCGATGCGAAGCCGCTGTTGCAGGCGCTGCCCGCGAACGCGTTGCGCGCGCAGATCATGCACATGTTCGCCGACCGCCTCGATATCCCGTTCGAGGAGGTCGCGGGGCTGTCGGACGTCGACACGCGCATCGCGACGCCGCCGCGCCAGGCGCCCGCGCGCAGCGAGCGGCGCCGCGTGACGGACAGCGAAAAGCGCGCGCTGCGCACGCTGGTGATGCATCCGCGCGTCGCATCGCAGCTCGACGACGAACAGATTGCGACCCTGCGCGCGCTGCCGCGCATCGGCGAGCTGTTCGCGGAAGTCGTCGATCATGCGCGTGCGCTGGGCGAAGGCGCGGAGTTCCGGCTGCTGTCGGATGTCCTGAGGACGTCCTCGAACGGGGCGACTTACGAGGAAATCTTCCGCGAAATTCTGGACTATGATGAAAACGTCCGCGATTTGCTGTTACAGAATCCGGAAGACGAGACGGTGCCCGAGCGGCAACGCGAGCAGGAGCGGATTGCGGGGGAGGAGCTGCAGGCAGCGGTGCTCAAGATGCGCTATGACGCCTGCTGCGACCGGCTGGACAGGCTGGCGCGGCAATCCACCTTCACCCCCGAGGAATTGGCCGAATTGACGGAATTGAACCAGCAGCGAACCGACATGAAGCGTCGGCTCGGGCTGTAGGCGGCCGGGGCGCTTAGAGAGGGCTCCCCAGCGTGCTATAATATAAGGTTTCCAGCGGTTTGTTTTCTAAGCAGAGGCGAGAATCGCGATGGCAAAGACGACAGGCGGAAAGAAAGCAACAGGCAAGGGCTCGACGGAGCCGACCAAGAAGGTCACAGCGGCCAAGTCTGCTTCTTCCACCAGGACAACGTCTTCAGCCACGTCAGCCCCTGCAGGAAAGAAAACCGCGGCCGGCACTGCTCAGGCTGCGCCGGCGCCGGCAGCCAGAACACGGGCTGCCGCCAGACCCGACTCCGGGCCGGCCAAGCCGGCGGCGAAGCGGGCAAGTGCGAAAAGCGCAAGGGACACGACTGCCGACGCGGACGAAACGGCAGTACGTACTACTCATGCACCCACGGTTCAACCGGCTGTCGTCCAGCAGCCGCGAGTCGATATAGCCGGTACGGCGAACTCCATGACCAAAAAGCTGAACGAAGTATCCGTCGAAGACGACGCAAATCAGAGCGACGAGCAGCCCGCAGCCGCGGCTGCACCGGGCAAATCCAAGGTGCGCGATCGTCGCGCCAAGGAAAAGGCGCTGCTGAAGGAAGCGTTCGCGACGAGCACGCCGGGCACGGCCGAGGAGCTCGAAGAGCGCCGCGTGAAACTGCGCGCGCTGATCAAGCTCGGCAAGGAGCGTGGCTTCCTGACGTACGCCGAAATCAACGACCACCTGCCGGACAACTTCACCGAGACCGAAGCCCTCGAGGGCATCATCGGCACGTTCAACGACATGGGCGTGGCGGTTTACGAGCAGGCGCCGGACGCGGAAACGCTGCTCCTGAACGACAACGCGCCCGCCGCGTCGTCGGACGATGAAGTCGAAGAGGAAGCCGAAGTCGCGCTGTCCACCGTCGATTCGGAATTCGGCCGTACGACCGATCCGGTCCGGATGTACATGCGCGAGATGGGCACGGTCGAGCTGCTCACGCGCGAAGGCGAAATCGAGATCGCGAAGCGGATCGAGGACGGCCTGCGCCACATGGTGATGGCCATCTCCGCGTGCCCGACGACGATCGCCGACATCCTCGCGATGGCCGAACGCGTCGCGAACGAAGAGATCCGCGTCGACGAGCTCGTCGACGGCCTGCTCGATCCGAATGCTGCGGACGCCGCCGATACGGACGGTTTCTCCGCGAAGGAAGCGGAAGCGATCGAGAACGAGGACGAGGAAGCCGAAGAGGAAGAGGAAGAAGAGGAAGAGGAGGAAGACGACGGTGCCGCGCAGGCATCGGCGAACGCCGCCCAGCTCGAAGCCCTCAAGCGCGCGTCGCTCGAGAAGTTCTCGCAGATCAGCGAGTGGTTCGACAAGATGCGCCGCGCATTCGAGAAGGAAGGCTACAAGTCGAAGGCCTACCTGAAGGCGCAGGAAACGATCCAGAGCGAGCTGATGACGATCCGCTTCACCGCGCGTACCGTCGAACGCCTGTGCGACACGCTGCGTGCGCAGGTGGACGAAGTGCGTCAGGTCGAGCGTCAGATCTTGCACATCGTCGTCGACAAGTGCGGCATGCCGCGCTCGGAATTCATCGCGCGCTTCCCGGGCAACGAGACGGATCTCGACTGGGCCGAGAAGATCACCGCGGAAGGCCATTCGTACAGCGCGGTGCTGTCGCGTAACGTCCCGGCGATCCGCGAACAGCAGCAACGCCTGCTCGACCTGCAGGCGCGCGTCGTGCTGCCGCTGAAGGACCTGAAGGAAACCAACCGTCAGATGGCGGCCGGCGAACTGAAGGCACGTCAGGCGAAGCGCGAAATGACCGAGGCCAACCTGCGTCTCGTGATCTCGATCGCGAAGAAGTACACGAACCGCGGCCTGCAGTTCCTCGACCTGATCCAGGAAGGCAACATCGGCCTGATGAAGGCGGTGGACAAGTTCGAATACCGTCGCGGCTACAAGTTCTCGACCTATGCGACGTGGTGGATCCGTCAGGCCATCACGCGCTCGATCGCGGACCAGGCGCGCACGATCCGTATTCCGGTTCACATGATCGAAACGATCAACAAGATGAACCGCATCTCGCGGCAGATCCTGCAGGAAACCGGTCTCGAGCCGGATCCGGCAACGCTCGCCGAGAAGATGGAGATGCCGGAAGACAAGATCCGCAAGATCATGAAGATCGCGAAGGAGCCGATCTCGATGGAAACGCCGATCGGTGACGACGACGATTCCCATCTCGGCGACTTCATCGAGGACACCAACACGGTCGCGCCGGCGGATGCCGCGCTGCATGCCAGCATGCGCGACGTCGTGAAGGACGTGCTCGATTCGCTGACGCCGCGCGAGGCGAAGGTGCTGCGGATGCGTTTCGGTATCGAGATGAGCACCGATCACACGCTCGAGGAAGTCGGCAAGCAGTTCGACGTCACGCGCGAGCGGATCCGTCAGATCGAAGCCAAGGCGCTGCGCAAGCTGCGTCACCCGAGCCGTTCCGACAAGCTGAAGTCGTTCCTCGAAGGGAACTGATTTCCAGCGTCTCCGTTACGAACGCCGCCGGTATCCGCATGATGCCGGTGGCGTTCGTTCCCTCTGTCGTCTTTGTTGTTACAATGCCGGCCCGGCTTCGTTGTCGGGGTGGCGTGTAGCACGCCGCGCTTCTCGTCTGGGCCCCTAGCTCATGCTTGGTTAGAGCAGCGAACTCATAATTCGTTGGTGCCGGGTTCGACTCCCGGGGGGCCCACCAGATTACGTTCCTCGAGCGATCGCGGAACGTCGTAAAACCCGCGATGGCATCATGCGTCGCGGGTTTTTCTTTGTGTGCGGTCCGAATGTGTCGAACGCGTTGAACGGGTGCACGTCGGCGCCGCATGTCGTATCGCCGCCACCGGGGAAACACGGAGGGCGTGCCGTCCCGCTATCAATCGAAGTATGCTGTGGCGCGACCGCCGCGCACGACCGGATTCCCGTCGAGCGCGCGACCGCCGACCCGCGCCGCGCGCGATCGGGCAGCGAGAACAAACACCAACCAACTTTGCCCGACCGTGAGGGGCGGCCATCATGACCATGCTGCGTTCGTGGGGTGCGATTCTCTCGTCGCTGGCGCTCGTCGCGTGCGCCAGTCTTCCGCCGCAGGCCGATCGCGCGCCGACCCATGCATTCACCGATACGGACGATACGCGGCTCGGCGCCGCGTTCCGGCAGCAGGCCGGTACGCATCCCGGGCAGGACGCATTTCATTTGCTGACCGATCCGGTCGATGCGCTGGACGCCCGCGTGTTGCTCGCCGATCGCGCCGACCGCTCGCTGGACCTTCAGTACTACATCTGGCACGACGACCTGACCGGCCACGAACTGGCCGATGCGGTCATCCGCGCGGCCGATCGCGGCGTGCGCGTGCGCGCGCTGCTCGACGATCTCGGCACCAACGCGGACGACCGCAAGCTGCTCGAGATCAGCGCGCATCCGAACATCGAGATCCGGCTGTTCAATCCGGTGGCCACGCGCCGGTTCAAGAAGCTCGGCACGGTATTCGAGTTTTCGCGCGTCAACCGGCGCATGCACAACAAGGCGATGATCGCGGACAACCAGGCGGCGATCGTCGGCGGCCGCAATATCGGCGACGAGTACTTCGGCGCGTCGTCGATGCTGGAATTCGGCGATCTCGACGTCGTGGTTCACGGCCCGGTCGTGAAGGACATCTCGACCGAATTCGACACGTTCTGGAATTCGCCGTACGCGTATCCGGTCGATACGCTGGTCGGCCACGATGCGGCGCCAGGCGGGCTCGACCGCGAGCGCGAACGGCTGCGCGACTACCTGCGGGCCATGGAGGACAATCCGTACGTGCTGGAAGCCCGGCAGCGGCTCGACCGGATCGTCCACGGGCAGGGCACGGAGCTGTCGTGGGGGCATGCGACGGTGCTGTACGACGATCCGTCGAAGATCGCGCACGCGCCAAAGGACAGCGACGGGCATCTGATGCCGCAGTTGCGTGCGCTCGCGTTGCAGCCGCAGCACGACCTGCTGATCGTGTCGCCGTATTTCGTGCCGGGCAAGGACGTCGTCGAGCGGCTGCGCGCGCTGACGGCGCGCGGCGTGCGCGTGACGGTGCTGACCAATTCGCTCGCGTCGACCGACGTGGCGGCCGTGCATGCCGGCTACCGGCGCTATCGAAGCGATCTGGTGAATGCGGGCGTGCGGCTTTACGAGCGCCGGCCATCGGGCGACAAGAGCATTTCGAAGCAGGTCATCATCGGCTCGTCGCGCGCGTCGCTGCATGCGAAGACCTACGTGTTCGATCACAAGAGCATCTTCATCGGGTCGATGAATCTCGATCCGCGCTCGTTGAACCTCAATACGGAAATCGGCGTTTACTGCGAGAGCCCGGCGATTGCATCGCAGGTCGCCAACGACCTGGAAGGGCGACTCGACCAGATCGCCTGGCGTGTCGAGCCGAGAACCGATCCGGCCGGCAAAGGGCGACTGAAGTGGATTCAGACCGATGGCGGGAAGGTCACCGAGATCGATCATGAGCCGGAGGTGTCCGCCGCGCGGCGGATGGAAGTGTGGTTTCTCGGGCTGTTCCCGATCGAATCGCAACTGTGAGCGACATTCAGCGCCGCGCGCGGCGGTGCCGGTCGATGACGGCCGCGAACTGCATCGCCGCTGTCTCGATCGTCGCGTCGCTCAGCCCTGAATAGCCGAGCACGAAGCCGTTGTATCGGCGGCCGTCGCCGATGCAGTAGCTGCTCAGCGGTTGCAGCAGCAAGCCTTCCGCGGCTGCTGCCCGCGCGACGTCGGTATCGTGCAGCGGCGCGGCGAGATCCGCGGAGAGATGCATGCCGCCCGGGCTTTCCCGCACGCTCAGCGACGTGCCGAGATGGCGCGCGAGTGCCGCTTCGAGGCAGCTGCGCCGGTCCGCGTAGCGCGCCCGCATCTTCCGCAGGTGCCGCGCAAAGAGGCCGGTATCGATGAATTCGGCCATCGCCAGCTGGTCGGCCGAATGGCCGCGATGGACCAGTTCGCGCAGCGTTCTCGTGAAGCGGTCGACCAGTACCGGCGGCACCACCATGAAGCCGAGCCGAAGGGCCGGAAACATCGTCTTGCTGAACGTGCCGAGATAGCACACCGGCGCGTCGGCATGCAGGCCCTGGATCGCGGGCAGCGGCTGGCCGCCGTGACGGAATTCGCTGTCGTAGTCGTCCTCGATGATCCACGCGCCGCAGGCGCGGGCGCGCTCGACGAGCGCCGTGCGCCGCCCGGGGCTCATCAGCGCGCCGAGCGGGTACTGGTGCGACGGCGTCGCATAGATCAGCCGGGGCGGGTGAGTGCGCCACTGCTCGTCGGTCGGCGCCATGCCGTCGCGATCGACCTCGATCGGCACGAGATTCAGGCCGGTCGAGCGGAACGCGGTCCTCGCGCCGTTGTAGCACGGGTTCTCGAGCCAGCCGTTTTCGCCGGGATTCGCGAGCATGCGCGCGCACAGTTCGAGGCTGCTCTGCGTGCCGTCGGTGATGAATACCTGGCCCGTGTCGCAGCGCACGCCGCGCGAGACGCGAATGTACGCGGCCACCGCGCGTCGAAGCTCGGGCAGTCCTTCGACCGGCCCGTACGCGAGCCGGGCCGGCGTGATGGTCTTCCATGCGCGCTCGATGCAACGACGCCACTGGGCAACCGGAAATTCGTCGAGCGACGGCAGGCCGGGAACGAACGGCAGCATGCGCTCGGGCTCGGGATCGGCATTTTCCAGCCCGTGCACGCGCGCCGACAGGCGGACCGGTGCGGAGCCGTCTTCATGACCGGCGCTCGGGTCGGTGCGGCCGTCCCATCGCGTGATCGTGCCGTTGCGCGTGGCGGCCACGAAGCCTTCCTCGGCCAGGCGCTCGTACGCATAGACCGCGGAATTGCGCGCGATGCCCAGCTCGGCCGCGAGCACGCGCGTCGACGCGAGCCGCGTGCCGGGCGGCAGGTGTCCGTCCAGCAGCATGCTGCGCAGGCTCCGGTAGAGGGCTTCCTGCCGACTATGCGTGGTCGCGCCGTCCTGTCCGGCAAGCGACGAGATGAGCAGCGCGAGATCCATGGGCTGGTTCCAGAAATTTTCCTTGTGCTGGTTCTTTCGAAGACGCCGCGCGCATCGTATCGTTCACGTTCTCGCGGGGCAGGCCGGTACACGCGGATTTTGAGTGACGGCGCGACTTGCGGTACGCGCGTATTTTGCTCGATTCGGCCGGCGACTGTCGACGGGCGGCCCGATCGCGCCTCGGGCATGGAGTCGGCACGATGCCGATACGATTAATTTCGCAGTACAGATATATGAACGACCAGACCACACTCTCTTCCACCTCGCGTACGACCATTCGTCGCCTGCCCGAACTGGCGAGCCACGATCGCACGATGCTCCACCACATCGTGGACGACGCGTACGTCTGTCACATCGCGTTCGGCGACGGGCAGAACACGCACTGCATCCCGACCGCGCACTGGAGAAGGGGCGACGCGCTCTATATCCACGGCTCCAACGGCAGCCGGATGATCAAGGCACTGTCGGCCGGCGCGCAGGCTTGTGTCGCGATGACGCTGCTGGACGGCCTCGTGCTGGCCCGCTCGGCCTTCAACCATTCGATGAATTATCGATCCGCGGTGATCTACGGGCAGTTCGACGTGATCGACAGCAGTGCGGAAAAGCGCGCCGCGCTGGATGCGTTGATGGACAAGATCGCGCCGGGCCGCAAGCATGAAGCGCGGCCGGGCAATTCGAAGGAACTCGACGCGACCCGCGTGCTGCGGATTTCGATGGCGGAAGCGGCCGTGAAAATCAGCGATTCGCTGCCGTCCGACAGGACGAGGATCTCGGGCTGGCGGTCTGGGCCGGGATCCTGCCGCTGAAGACGACACGCGGCGCACCGGTCCATGCGGACGGCAACGTGGCGGTGCCGGACTACGTCCGGAACTGGGCCGATTGAGCGGCACGGCGAGGCTTGCATCGGAGCGGCGAGACGGCGCGGCATGCGGAAAACCCGCGACGGCTTCGCAGCCTTCGCGGGTAGCCGGACGCGGTTGCGTGAGAGACGTCGCGCGCCTGCTCACGCAACCGGTTCGGTCAACGACCCGTCAACGCGCGAAATCCGACGTGCTCTGGATGAACGCGTTCAGCTTCGAGATGTTCACGCTGCCGAAGCCCGTCGTCGCATCCCAGCCGGCCTTCGCCTTGTAGCCGTAAGTGCCGCTGCCGTTGTTGCCGGACGTGACGTCGTGCAGCAGCGCCGCGTTGGTCGGGAAGTACTTGTAGATGCTCGACGCGGGGAACCCGAGCGCATTGTTGTTGGCCGACTGCAGCCGCGCCCAGATGCCCGTGAAGATCGGTGCGGCGAGGCTCGTGCCGCCTTCGTTGTTCAGGTAGCCCGACCCCCACAGCGTGTCGGACGTCTGGCCGTTCACGACGAGAATCGCACCGGTGCGCAGGTCGGCGTCGAAGCCGACGTCGGGCAGCGCGCGCTTGGTCGAACCGGTGAGGGTCGACGACTGCCACGTCGGCGCGGCTTCGTACTTGCTGTATCCGCCGCCCGTCGACCACACGGTGCCCGGCTGCCAGCTCGGGTCGTTCCACACGATTTCGCTGTTGTACGCGTTGGTCGACGTGTTGGTGAACAGCGTCGTGCCGCCTACCGCGATCACGTACGGCGACGTGGCCGGCTCGCTCACCGTGTAGGTCGAGCGCGACGGCGTGCCGCTCGCGCATTCGTACGCGCCGTGGTCGCCGGCGGAAACGGAGAAGGTCTGCCCTTGCGCGACCGCCTGCTTGAAGATGGTGTCGTCGGTCGCCTGCGAGCCGGTGCTGTACGCGGACGATTCGCACACGCCGAGCGACACGTTGATCACCTTCGCGACGTTGTCGGTCACGGCCTTGTTGTACGCGGCCGTGATCGCGGTGAGCGTCATCGACGGCGCGGTGTAGAACACGACCTGCTTCACGCTGCCGCCGGCCGTGCCGACGATCGACTGGCTGTCGAGGTTCCATTCGACGGTGCCGTCGGTGTCGGTGTACGAGCTGCCGGACGGGCCCGTCTTCACGATGCTGCTGCTGATCGTGCCGAGGCCGTTGTTCGCGGCGAACGTATTGAGGTCGCTCACCGTCTGCGACAGATCGCCTTCGGAGATGATGCCGACCGTGGTTTGCGACGCCGTCGGCGTGCCGTCGCCGCCGTAGATCGACGAGAACTCGGTCGGGTTGTGCGGCACCGCCGACGCGCCGGCGGGGATCGTCAGGTTGCTGGTGTTGCCTTGCGGCTTGCTGCCCGCGCCCGTATGCATCAACTCGACGTTCTGCAGGCCCAGCACCGCGCCGACGATGTTGCCGATCGCGTTCGGCACTTGCGCGGCGTCGGTGTTCGCATAGACGCTGCGGCCGTTGCGCGTGAAGCGCTTGAGGGTGGTGCGGAACGCGGACTGGACGGTTGCCGCGGTGCCGGACGCGGAGACCAGCAGCCGGTTCGGCGCGACCACGATGTTCACGAAGCCCGCCTTGCGCAGATGGGCGACGACGGAGGCGACCTGCTGGTCGGTCGGCGCATATTGCGCGGCGAATTGCGCGGGCGTGAGGAACTGCCGGTAGTGCGGCGAGCCCGGCGTATGCAGGTCGCGCAGGTACTGGTCGAGCTGGGCTTCGTTGCGCAGGTTCAGCCCGAGCACGATGTCCACCGATTCGCCCGGCGCCATGTCGATGGCCGCGGCGGCAGCGGCGGCGGTGCTGGCGGCGGGCGCGCCGGCCGTACCGGCTTCGTTTTGCTGCACGAGCGGCAGGAAGCCCTTGGTACGCGTTTCCGTCCAGCCGGCCGCGGGCGCGGCATGGGCGGTCGCCATGCCGAACGAAGCGGCTGCCGCGGCGGCGAATGCGAGTTTGACGAGGCGAATGTGCTTGTGTTTCTTGTTTGCAACCTGATTCATTTGAATTACCCCTCCGGTTGAACATCGAACGGCACCAACAACAACGGTCGACAGCGGTGCGGGTCATGCACCGCCGCTTTCTGCCGCATGCGGGCGGATGGCACGGACGCGACAGGGCCTTTCGCCCGATCCGGAAAGCGGTTTGTCTCCGGGGGCGAAATACGGAAAACGCGGTAACGGAAAGGCTGCGCCGCGAGGCGGGGCAGTCGCGCCGGATCCGGCGCGGGCGGGGTTGCTAGAGCAACAGCTTCGTTGTCCTGCTCATTTGATTCGATCCTTCGGCCCGCTGCCGGTGGCAGCCGTCCAGTGAAATGCATCGGGATGCGGCACGCGCCGGCGTGCGAACGAATTATTCGACGGCGCGTACTTCGGTGCAGCGGAAGCGAAAAAACGTGGAGCGGAATCGTTTGCGTGGCAGGCAATCCGTCGGATTGCTTGCATCGGACGGTATCAAGAACGAAAGCGCGATGTCAAACTTTTTTTGATTATATGAAACTAAATTAAATCGAATAAACCGAAATGATTTTGAAAAGATTGGTGGTGTTTTGTAATGTTCAAAACCCGCGATGCAGGTAATGCCGAAAACGACTCGCCGATCATTTCCGATGTGTTTGGAAACGGCCGGCCGTTATCGAGGAAATACTCGAATGGCCGCGGCCTCTCGTTCGGCCAACTGAAGGTCGTCGACGAACCGGAACAGCGCGTCGACATGCTGAAGCAGCGCGTCGCGCGACGCAGCATCCGCATCGGTGGCGAGCGTCCTGATGGCGTCGAGCCGGGTTTCGAGTTCGGCGAGCCGGGTGCGCGTGACGCGACTGCTGCTGGCGACGGTGACCGTCGCATCGGATGGATTCGTACGTTTCATTGCATGAGTCATCGCATTGAAGTGCTCGATGAAGCGAGCCAGGTCGGCCGGGCAGCCGTCGCAGGAAATGATGCACGCCGACGGATCGCCGGCGACGATCCGGCCGGCGGTATCCGCCATGGCGTCGAGCGTCGCGAGCATCCGGCGGATCGACCTGACCAGGTCGAATGCCGCGGCCAGCAGGCAGACGAACAGCACCGTCGCCGGCACCAGGTAAGGGGACGCACTGCGGATCATCGCGCCGGCGGTCGCGTCGTGCGGCAACGCGGCCAGCGTAGGCACGGCGTAGACGAAGCACGCGACGGTGCAGGCGAGCAGCACGACGACGAGCGCGCCCGTGCCGATCGCCCGCCCGATGTGCCGGCCGGGTCTTGCCGGCAGCGTCACTGCACGCCCCGCAGTCGGTAGCCGACGCCGCGCATCACCTCGGGCATGCCCGGCGCGCCGGCCTGTTCGAGCTTCTTGCGCAGCCTGCAGATGTGGCTGTCGACCGTGCGCTCCAGCGCACTGACGTCGGCCATGCACGCATCGAGCAACTCGCCGCGCGTGAACACGCGGCTCGGCGATCTCGCCATGTGCGCGAGCAGCCGGAACTCCGTCAGCGTCAGCGTGATCGGCACCTCGGTGCCGGCCGTGCGCACGCGGGCCAGATAGCTGTCGGTGTCGATCTCGAGGTCGCCGACGCGCAGCATGCGCATGGTCGGCGGCGCGGCCGACCGGCGCAGGATCGCGCGCAATCGCGCGACGACCTCGGCCGGGTTGAACGGCTTGACGATGTAGTCGTCCGCGCCGGCGTGCAGCGCCTGCAGCCGGTCGAGATCGCGATCGAACGCGGTGACGACGACGATGGGCGTGTTGTCGCGCCGTCGCAGCTCGGCGAGTACGTCCCAGCCGTTCTTCCGCGGCATCTTCACGTCGAGCAGGATCAGGTCGGGTTTCAGGTGCGGTTGCATGTCGAGCACCGCTTGCCCGTCGGCGACGCGATAGGTGCGAAAGCCGTCGTGCTTCAGGTAGGCATCGAGAATGTCCGAGATGTCGGGCTCGTCTTCTGCAATCAGTATCAGGGAATTCGTCATGGAGTGTGCCGTGCGATGTCGAACCATCGGGGCGGCCCATCGCCGGGCCGGATCGCGCCGTTCCGTCACGCTGCCGCGCGGGACGGAACGGCGCCGTTCGCTCAGTTCCGCACCACGCGCTGCGACGGTGCGACGTCCTTGTCCGTCAGGCCGCCGCCGAGCGCCTTGTACAGCGCGACGGCATTGCCGAGCTCGCTGCGACGCAGGTCCAGCAGCGCCTGTCGGGCCGCATAGAGCTGCCGCTGCGAGTCGAGCAACTCCAGCCGTCCCTCGACGCCCGCGCGATAGCGCAGGTTCGACAGGTCGGTGCGGCGTTCGGCCGAGCCGACCACGCGCGTTTGCGCGTCGATCTGGCGGCCGAAGGTTTCGCGCCCGGCGATGCCGTCGGCCACTTCGCGGAACGCGGCCTGGATCGCGCGTTCGTATTCGGCGACCGCGCTGGACTTGCGCACTTCCGCGAGGCGCAGCTCGGCGCGCAGCCGGCCGCCCTGGAAGATCGGCACCGTGACCTGCGGCGCGAAGCTCCACACGCGCTGGCCGCCGTCGAACAGACTGCCCATCGCGGGGCTGAGGAAGCCGATCGACGACGTCAGCGACAGGCGCGGGAAGAATGCGGCGCGCGCGGCGCCGATGTCCGCATTCGCGGCGACGAGGTTCTGTTCGGCCTGCCGGATATCCGGCCGACGGAACAGCAGCTCGGACGGCAGGCCGGCCGGCAGTTGCGTCATCACCGGTTGCTGCTGAAGCGGCAGCGGCTCGGGCAGATCCTTCGGCAGCTCGGTGCCGACCAGCAGGCGCAGGGCATTGCGTGCCTGCTCGACGGCGCGCGTGCGCGCTTCGAGATCGGCCGTCGCGCTCGCGACCTGGCCTTCGGCCTGCGCGATGTCGACACCGCTCGCCTGGTGCGCTTCCTTCAGGCGGCGCGCGAGATCGAGCGACTGCCGCCAGTCGGCGAGCGTGCGCTCGGACAACTGGCGTTGCTCGTGCGCGAGGCGCTCGGCGAAGTACGCATCCGCCACGCCGCCGACGAGCGAGATCTGCACCGCGCGGCGGCCGTGGTCGGTCGCGACGTAGCGCGCGAACGCGGCATCCGACTGCGATTTCACGCGGCCGAACAGGTCGATCTCGAACGCGCTGATGCCGACGTTGACGCCGTACTGGTTCTGCGTCGCGCCGAACAGCGGCGGATTCGACTGCGTGTCGTCCGACGTACGCTGGCGCGTGAAGTTCGCGCCGGCGCCGATCGACGGCAGGCGCGCGGAACGCTGGATGCCGTACTGCGCTTCGGCGGCTTCCACGTTCAGCGCCGCCACGCGCAGGTCGCGGTTGTTCTCGAGCGCGAGCTCGATCAGGCGTTGCAGGCGGCGATCGCCGAACATCGTGCGCCAGCCGAGGTCGGCGGCGTTCGCGTCGAGATCGGCGGCAGCGGCGGCCGTGTAGGCCGTCGGCACCGGCATCGACGGTTTGACCAGCGTCGGCGCGAGCGAGCAGGCCGACAGTGCGAGGACGAGGGGAAGAACAAGCAATCGCATGGCATCAACCTTCCTGTCCGTGAGTCGGGGTGGCCGGCTGCGTGCGGGACGCCCGCCATGCGCCGATGCGCTCCTGGATACTCATCACGAACACAAAGAAAACAGGGACGAAGAAAATGGCCAGTACCGTGGCGGTCACCATGCCGCCGAACACGCCGGTGCCGATCGCGTGCTGCGTCTCGGCGCTGGCGCCGGTCGCGATCATCAGCGGCACGACGCCGAGGCCGAACGCGAGCGAGGTCATCAGGATCGGGCGCAGGCGCAGCTTCGACGCCTGCACGGCCGCTTCGATCAACCCCCTGCCTTCCTCGCGCAACTGCTTCGCGAACTCGACGATCAGGATCGCGTTCTTCGCGGACAGGCCGATCACGGTGATCATCCCGACCTTGAAGAACACGTCGTTCGGCATCCCGCGCAGCAGCACCGCACCGATCGCGCCGATCAGGCCGAGCGGCACCACCAGCATCACCGACAGCGGGATCGACCAGCTTTCGTACAGCGCGGCGAGCACCAGGAACACGACGATCATCGACAGCACCATCAGCATCGGCGCCTGCGACGCCGACTGGCGTTCCTGCAGCGACTGGCCGGTCCACTCGACCGCGAAGCCCGGCGGCAGTTGCGCGGCGAGCCGTTCCATCTCGGCCATCGCCGCGCCGCTCGACTGGCCGGGCGCCGCGTTGCCGGAAATGCGCGCGGACGGATAGCCCTTGAAGCGCACCATCTGCAGCGGCGTGTCGGTCCACACGGGGCGCACCACCTCGGACAGCGGCACCATGCCGCCGGCCGCGTTGCGCACGTACAGCTTCATCACGTTGTCGATCTGCATGCGTGCCGGCGCGTCGGCCTGGATGATCACCTGCTGCATGCGGCCCGCGTTCGGGAAGTCGTTCACGTAGGTCGATCCCATCGCGGTCGACAGCGTGTCGCTGAGCGTCGTGAACGACACGCCGAGCGCCTGCGCCTTCGCGCGGTCGATCTCGAGGCGAATGCTCGTGCCGGCCGGCAGACTGTCGGGGTACACGCCGGTCACGACCTTGCTTTGCGCGGCGAGTTCGAGCAGCTTCGCTTCGGCCGCCTTGAGCGCCGCCGTGCCCTGGTTGGCGCGGTCTTCCAGGCGCATCGAGAAGCCCGAGCTGTTGCCGAGTTCGTCGATGGCCGGCGGCAGCAGGCTCATCACCGTGCCTTCGGTCACGCCGGCCATCGCTTGCTGCGCGAGCATGCCTTCCTCGAGGGTCGATGCGCCGCCGCGGTTCTTCCAGTCCTTCATCACGGACCAGTTGATCGCCGCGTTCGGACCCTGGCCCGAGAAGCCGTAGCCGATCACGGAAATGCTCGACTGGATTGCCGGACGTGAAGCAAGATGCTTCTCCAGCGTTTTGACCACGTCGTGCGTACGCTCGGCGGTAGCGTCCGCGGGCAGCAGAAAGCTGGTGATGAAGTAGCCCTGGTCTTCGTCCGGCAGGAACGACGACGGCAGGCTGCGGAAACCGAGCACCAGTGCGCCCGAAATCGCGACGAACACCAGCATCACGCGGCCCGTGCGACCGACCAGGCGGCCGACGCGCGTCTCGTACCATTTCGTCAGGCGGTCGAAGCGGCGGTTGAACCAGCCGAAGAAGCCGCGCTTCTCGTGATGGCCCGGTGCGAGCGGCTTGAGCATCGTCGCGCACAGGGCCGGCGTGAGCGTCAGCGCCAGCAGCGCGGAGAACAGGATCGACACGGCCATCGACAGCGTGAACTGCTTGTAGATCACGCCGACCGAGCCGCTCGCCATCGCCATCGGCAGGAATACCGCGGTCAGCACCAGCGTGACGCCGACGATCGCGCCGGTGATCTCCTTCATCGCCTTCGACGTCGCGTCCTTCGGCGACAGTCCTTCCTCGGCCATCAGGCGTTCGACGTTCTCGACGACGACGATCGCATCGTCGACGATGATGCCGATCGCGAGCACCATGCCGAACATCGTCAGCACGTTGATCGAGAAGCCGGTCAGCAGCATCACCGTGAACGTGCCGAGCATCGCGACCGGCGCGACGATGGCCGGGATCAGCGTATAGCGCACGTTCTGCAGGAACAGGTACATCACGAGGAACACGAGCACCATCGCTTCGAGCAGCGTGTGCAGCACTTTCTCGATCGAGATCTTCACGAACGGCGACGTGTCGAGCGGGATCGAGTAGCTCATGCCCGACGGCATCGACTTGCTCAGTTCCGCCATGCGCGCGCGGATCGCGTCCGCCGTCTTCACCGCGTTGGCGCCCGGCGCGAGCTGCACGCCGGCGAGAGTGGCCGGCTTGTTGTTCTCGCGGCTCACGAACGTGTAGTTTTGCGAGCCGAGTTCGACGCGGGCGACGTCGCCGAGCACGACCTTCGAGCCGTCCGCGTTCGCGCGCAGCACGACCTTCGCGAATTCTTCCGACGTCGCGAGCTGACCTTGCGCGGTGAGCGGCACGGTCACGCGCTGGCCCGGCAGCGCGGGCAGCGCACCGAGGCTGCCCGGTGCGATCTGCACGTTCTGCTGGCCGATCGCGGTCGTCAGATCGCTCATCGACAGGCCGAAATTGATCAGCTTCTGCGGATCGACCCAGATGCGCATCGCGCGTTCGGAGCCGAACTGCAGCACACGGCCGACGCCGTCGATGCGCCGCAGTTCCTCGGACACGCTGCGCGCCATGTAGTCGGCGAGCGCGCCTTCGTCGAAGCGACCGTTGTCCGAGCGCAGGCTGACGATCATCAGGAAGCCGGACGACGCGGATTCGACGATCAGCCCGTTCTGGCGCACGGCGGCGGGCAGGCGCGGCTCGACCGACTTGATCTTGTTCTGCACGTCGACCTGCGCCATCTCCGGATTGGTGCCCGGCTTGAACGTGACGGTGATCTGCGCGCTGCCGGACGTGTCGGCCGACGATTCGAAGTACAGCAGGTTCTTGACGCCGGACAATTGGCGCTCGATGAGGCTCAGCACGCCGTCGTTCATCGTCTGCGGCGTGGCGCCCGGGTAGTTCGCGGTGATCGTGACGGACGGCGGCGCGACCGACGGGTAGCGCGCGACCGGCAGTTGCGGGATCGCGATCAGCCCGGTCAGGATGATGAAGAGCGCGATCACCCACGCAAACACCGGGCGGCGGATAAAGAATTCAGCCATGGCTGGAGGCTCCTCGTGACTCAGTGCGCGGACGCGATGGCGGCCGCGTCAGGCGACTTCCAGTCGGTTGCGGCGGCCGGCGCGCCGTCGGTCAGGCGTTCCATGCCTTCGACGACGATCTTCTGGCCGGCCTGCAGGCCCGACTTGATGCGATAGCTGCGGTTCGTCAGTTCGCCGACCTCGACCGCCTTCAGGTGAGCCGTACCCTTTGCGTCGAGCGCCCACACCTGCGGCTTGCCGCCGGCGCGCACGATCGCCTGTTGCGGCACCATCACGGCGTTGGCGTAGTGCGCGCGCGGAATGCGGGCACGCACGTACATGCCCGGCAGCAGCTGTCGTTTCGGGTTGTCGACCAGCACGCGCAGCAGCACGTCGCCGGTGCCCGGATCGACGTTGACGCCCGAGAACAGCATGCGGCCCTTGACGTCGTAGCGCGTGTCGTCGTCGCGCAGCACGTCGACCGGCAGGCCGTTGCTGTCCGACGCTTGCGGTTGAGCGGCAAGCGCGCCGCGCAGCGCGTCGAGCGACGCGGCCGGTTGACGCACGTCCACGTAGACCTGGTCGATCTGCTGGACGCGCGCCATCGGTTGGCTGTCGCTGCTCGATACCAGCGCGCCTTCGGTCACGAGCGCCTGGTCGATGCGGCCGGCGATCGGCGCTTCCACCGTCGCGAACTTCAGGTCGAGCTGGCGGCGCGCGAGCGTCGCGCGGGCCTGCGCGACGTCGGCCGCGGTCTGGTCGCGTTGCGAGACGGCGTCGTCGTACATCTGGCGGCTGATCGCATCGGCCTCGACGAGCGGCTTGAAGCGCGCGGTCTGCACCTTCGCGCGTTCGAGCGCCGCCTGCGCGCGCTGCAGCGACGCGGCGGCCGTGTCCATCTCGGCCTTGAACGGCGCCGGATTGATCTGGAACAGCGGCTGGCCCACGCGCACTTCGGTGCCTTGTTCGAACAGCCGGCGTTGCACGATGCCGCTCACCTGCGGCCGGATCTCGGCGACCCGCACGGCCGCGACGCGGCCCGGCAGGTCCTCCGTCACGTCGACGCGCGTGGCGGCCACGGTCATGGCCGCCACCGGGGTGGCCGGCGCGGCGGCCGGCTGTTCGGACGGCCCGCAACCCGCCAGCATTGCCGCCACCAGCGCGCATACGGCGCCGTAGCAGCATCGTTTTTGGTTCTTCATAGCGACTCCAGGAAGCGCAGGCAGCCCACTGCCTGCTTTGACGGGGCGGAGTGTGCGTGGATTAGTTGGCGTCTTTGATGCGGAAAGATGGAGATTCGATGGAGCCGGCGATAGGAGACGAAACGAGGGCGTCGGCGAGGGTGGAAATGGTCTGATGAATCGGGCGGCGCGGTATCATGCGCGCGGTGTTGCCGACACTTTGCGTGCCGGCCCCGTCAACGAGGATCGAGTTCGCCGTGACCGATAACGACCCGCTCATCAACGACATGCCTACGACGTGGCAGGCCAGGCTGGCCGGCTGCCGATGGACGCGACAGACGGACGGCCAGTCGGATGCCGCGGTGTTCCGGCTCGATGCGCGCGACGGCTCGCGCCGGTTCGTCAAAACCGAGCCGGCGGGGCCGCTCGGCGAATTGCCGGACGAGGCGGTGCGGCTGCGCTGGCTGGCGACGACGGGCGTGCCGGGCGCGCGGGTGCTCGACGTCGCGTCGGCGGCGGGGCGCGAGTGGCTGCTGCTGAGCGCGGTGCGCGGCGACAACCTCGCCGTCGCGTCACTTGCGCCGGAGACGAAAGTGACGATCGTCGCCGACGCGCTGCGTGCGCTGCATCGGCTCGATCCGGCCACATGCCCGTTCGATCACGGCGCGGCGCGTCGAATCGCGCGCGCCCGGGCACGGATCGACGCAGGGCTCGTCGACGAGGACAACCTCGATGATGCGAATACGGGCATGCCGCTCGACACGATGTTCGCGAGGTTACTGGCGCAACGGCCGGCGATCGAGGACGGGGTCGTCACGCACGGCGACGCGTGTCTGCCGAACTTCATGGTCGACGACGGCCGCTTCTCCGGCTTCATCGATTGCGGGCGCCTGGGCGTGGCCGATCGCTATCAGGATCTGGCGCTGGCATCGCGCGATATCGAAGCGGACCTGGGCAGCGAATGGGTCGCGCCTTTCTTCGTGCGGTACGGGATCGAACGTCCCGATCCGGAGCGGATCGCTTTCTATCGTCTGCTCGACGAGTTTTTCTGAATCCGAGCCCTGCACGAGCGACGCACGGGACGGTTTGCCTGTTCCGTACGTCAACCCAATTTCGTAGTCGTCCTGATGTTTCGGCGCGGATGCCGGCGTCCACTACGAAGTCCTTGCGTCAGTCGCGATCTCGCCACGCGTAGGCGAAACGAAGGCCGCCGCCGAGCGTGCACTGGAAAACCTGCGCGGGCGCGACCGGCTGGTACGTGGTCGGTGACAGCGAGCGGACCGTCACCGTCGCGCTTTCATCCTGCATCACGCGGTACTGGATCAGCTCGAGGACGGTCGCGCCGCTTGGCTGGACGGTGAGGTGCTGGTTGGCGAACGCGAGCGTATTGCCGCTGACTTCCATGAAGTCGCGTATCGCGAAGCCGCCCGACACGGTGGGCGCCGCTGCCTGGGTGCCTGTCTGCTGCGCGTTCTGGCACTGGTTCGGCGAAAAGATCGCGGTGACCGTCACGCCGGCAAAGAGCCGTGTGCGCAACTGGCGATACGAATTGGCGCTGTCCGGTTGGGGGCTCGCGGCGGTTGCCGCGAGACTGGTTGCCACGCCGGCGGCAACCAGAACAATGGCGAAGCGATTCAGCATTTTCCTGTCTCCGTGCGATGAAACCCATGGCACGATAGCACGGTGCATCCGCATTGTTCAGACGGTTGATTCGTAGTCGCGCTACCGTTTGGCGCCCGCCTCCCGCAGTGCGTCCACGGCATACGCGTTGTCGTGCGTCAGCGCGAGTTGAAGCAACGACTGGCCGCGCCGGTCGACATGGTTCGGATTCGCGCCATGCGCGACGAGCAGCGGAATCAGCTCGAAGCGGTTGAACAGCGTCGCGAACCCCAGCGCGGTTTCGCCGGCGCCGTTCGTCTGGTCGATCGGGCAGTGCGTGTCGATCAGGCGCCGCGCGATGTCGGGTTCATTCTTGAAGAGGGCGCCCATCAGCGCCGTATTGCCGTGACGATCGCCCGTGCACGCATTGGCGCCGGCCGATAAAAGGTAGTCGAGCGCCGCGGGCTGGCCGTCGTATGCCGCGAGGATCACGGCCGTATAGCCGTGGCCGTCGGTGGCGTCGACCGGATAGCCGGCGTCGTGCAACGCGCGCAGGATGTCGACGCGGCCGACGCGCGCGGCGTCGAACCAGTCGTCGTCATAGCGGCGTAGCGCGGCAGGGTCGGCCTTGCCGTAGGTTGGCCGGTCGGGCAGGTGCGCGCAGCCGGCGAGCGCGGCCAGCGCGAGCGCCGCCGCGGCCGCGCGGATCGCGTGGGGGAAGCGTTCGAATCGCATGAGGGTGTCCTGATGAAGTGGCCGGGCCGACGTGCGCGGCGCGAGCGCACACGTCGGCAACGGCCCGAGCCGCGAGGATCAGTTGTCGCTCAGCTTCGCCGCGAGCGACTGCACTTGCTGGACGTTCGCGTGAACGGCCTGCGCGAGACGCGTACCGTAATCGGCGTCGGCCTTGTAGAAGTACGACAGCATCGCGTACTGGTTCTGCGCGTTCTTCACCTGGCCGAGGTCGCCGGACAGCGCGGTGACGAGGTCGTCCTTGTCCTGCTGCGACAGGCTGCGGTAGTACTCGCCCGCCTGACGGAACGGCAGCTTCTTGCGGATCGCTTCCTGCTGCGTCGTGCCGTCGAGCGCCATGCGGACCGATTTGTACTGCGGGTCCTGCGCGAGTTCGTTCAGCGTCGACGGTTCGTAGTTCACCTCGCCCTTGCGGTCGCCCGCATTCATCTTGCCGTCCTGGTTGTTGTTGACCACCGGCACGACGGGGCGATTGATCGGCAGATCCATGTAGTTCGCGCCGAGCCGGTACATCTGCGTGTCGGCGTACGCGAACAGGCGGTCCTGCAGCATCCGGTCCTCGGACGGCTCGATCCCCGGCACGAGCCGCGACGGCGCGAACGCCGATTCCTCGGTCGACTGGAAGTAGTTGTCGGGCACGCGATTGAGCGTCATCGTGCCGATCTTGCGTTCAGGCACGCCGGTCCAGACCTTCGTGTCGTCGAGCGCGTTGAAGTCGAAGCGGTTCAGGTCCTTCGGTGTGAGCACCTGCACGTACAGGTCCCACTTCGGGAAATCGCCCTGTTTCAGCGCGCCGTACAGGTCGTTCGTCATCATGTTCCAGTCGCGGCCGATCGATGCGGCGATCTCTTGCGGACGCAGGCCGTGCACGCCTTGCCGGCTCTTCCAGTGGAACTTCACGTAATGCACGTCGCCTTGCGCATTGACGAACTTGAACGCATGCACCGCGAAGCCGTCCATGTGGCGATACGAATCGGGCATGCCCTCGTCCGTGTACAGCCTCGTCAGCATGTGGGTCGCTTCGGGCGTGTGCGCGAAGAAGTCGAACGCGAGGTTCGGGTCCTGCACGCCGGTCACGGCGCTCGGTTTGTTCGCATGCACGAAGTCGGGGAACTTGATGCCGTCGCGAATGAAGAACACCGGCCAGTTGATGCCGACCATGTCCCAGTTGCCCTGCTGCGTATAGAACTTCACCGCGAAGCCGCGCGGGTCGCGCGCTTGTTCGGGCGAGCCGCGATAGCCCATCACGGTGGAGAAGCGCACGAACACCGGCGTGCGGGTGCCCGGCGTGAAGACTTTCGCTTTCGTCAGGTCGGAGATGTCGGCGCTCGGCACGAACTCGCCGAATGCACCGGTGCCGCGCGCATGCACGACGCGCTCCGGAATGCGCTCGCGATCGAAGCGCTGCAGCTTCTCGATGAGCGCGGAGTCTTGCAGCAGCACCGGGCCGGCGGGGCCGGCCGTCTGCGAATTCTGGTTGTCGCCGACGGGCGCGCCGGTGTCGCGCGTGAGTTCGGCGGCGTACGGCGAAGCGGAGAGTGCCACGCAGATTGCGGCGACTGCGTGCCGCAGCACGCGAGGGGAAGATGAGGACATGACGATGGAACTCCTTGAATCCGATCGGTGGTGGGGAAGCCGACTGAATTAGAAGAGATCGTCAGACGATTGGCTAATTGATATTCGATATGTTTTCGATAGTCGTGGCGTCGATGCGGCGCGAACCGTTCGTTGCGCGGGAAACGAAGCAGTATTGTTGCGCGCGCAATGAGTTGTTGCGGAATTGTTTCGACGAGCATGATGCATCGGTCGTGCATGATTTGCGTCGGCGCCGTCAACCGGCGCTTGCCTGCCATCCGAGCCCGAGGCTCTTCTGCACCGACACGTAATTCTTGATCAGTTCGGCTTGCCCGGCGATCACGTTCTGCTGCGCGGACAACGCTTCCCGTTGCGTGTCGAGCAGGTCGATCATCGACGCGACGCCCGCGCGATAGCGCTGGTCCATCAGCGTGCGCGAATGCACGGCCGACGTCTGCACCTTCGTCAACGCGACGACGTGCTCGCGCTGATGCCCGTAACGCTGCAACGCGGTGTTGGCATCCTGCAATGCACCGAGCACGGCCTTCTGATAATTCGCTTCCGCCTCGTCGCGCGACGCTTCGGCCGCGCGCACCGCGCCGCGCGTGCGTCCGAAGTCGAGAATGTTCCATTGCAGGTACGGCGCGCCGACCCACGTGAAATTCTGCTTGCGGAACAGGTGGCCGGGGTCGGTCGCGCTGAAACCGAGATCGCCGAGCAACGTCACCTTCGGGAAATAGTCGGCGACATGCTCGCCGATCTGCGCATTGCTCGACGCGAGCCGGCGCTCGGCCGCGCGAATATCGGGGCGCTGTTTCAGCAGCGTGGCCGGATCGCCGATCGCGACGCTGGCGGGCAGCGTCGGCAAGGCCGCGTCCGCGGTCGACAGCGCGGCGTCGAGCGCGCCCGGCGCGCGGCCCGTCAGGATCGCGAGCCGGTCGAGCGACTCGGTGACCTGCGCATCGAGCGGGATCAGCGACGCGCGCGTGTTCTCGACCTGCGTCGTCAGGCGCTCGATGTCCGTATCGGCCGCGACGCCGCGTGCGCGGCGCTGCTGCGTGAGGTCGAGCATCTGCTGCTGCAATTGCGCGGTGCGTCGCGACAACGCCAGCCGTTGCTGCTGGTCGCGCAGGTCGACATACGCATTCGCGACTTCGGCCGCGATCGACACCTGCGTGTCGGCGAGATCGGCATCGACCGCTGCGGCCTGCGCGGACGCGGCTTCGACCGCGCGGCGCGTGCCGCCGAAAAGGTCGATTTCCCAGGTCGCGTCGAAGCCTGCCGAATAGAGTTGCAGCGGCCCCGAGCCGCCGAGCGACGGCGACGCGCCACCCGACTGGCCCGAGCCGTTCGACGGCAGCAGCGAGCCGGCCGCGCCGACGTCCGGTTCCCGCATGCGGATGGCCGCGACGGCGGCCGACGATTTCGGCATCTGCGCGGCGCGCTGTTGCGAGAGCTGCGCGCGGGCCGCGCGCAGGCGGGCCTGCGCCGCGTGCAGATCGGGGCTGTACACGAGTGCGGCGATGATCAGCTCGTCGAGCTGGCGATCGTTCAGCGCGTGCCACCACGCGCTCGGTGCGGGCGCGGCGGTGTCGACGCCGGTGGCCGGCGCACGCACGAAGGTCGGCGCATCCGGCGCGGCGGGCGCGCCGCGGTAGTCGGGGCCGACCGTGCAGCCGGCGAGCAGGCATGCGGCCGCGCACAGGGTGAGCGCGGGGCGGCGGGGCAGGGAGAAGGGTTTCATCGCGTATGACGGGTCAATGGCCGGACGACATCGGTTGCGGCCCGCGCGGCGTTCTCAGCAGCAGCGCGAGCGGCACGCAGGCGAGCAGCGCGAGGCCCAGCAGGTAGAAGGTTTCGGAGTAGGTCATCACGATGGCCTGGATCTGGATCTGCTGCGCCAACTGGCCGAGCGCGCGCAGGTTCGAATACGCGAGATCGCCGGTGTGTGCGAACCAGTTGGCCGTATAGGCCGACAGTCGATCCTGCCCGATCAGCGAGTTCGCGCTCACCGATTCGCGCAGCGCGGCCGTATGGAAGGTCGTGCGCCGGTCGATCACGGTGCCGATGATCGCGAGCCCGATCGAGCCGCCGAGGTTGCGCGCCATGTTGTAGAGCCCGGCCGCATCGCCCGAGTCTTCGCGCGCGACGGCCGCCATCGACGCCTGGTTGAGCGGCATCATCGCGAGCATCTGCGCGAGACCGCGAATCAGCTGCGACCACACGAAATCATGGCCCACGCTCTGCGCGGTCAGGCTGATGTCGAGCATGCAGCTCAGGCAGAACAGCAGCAGCCCCGTGATCACGAGGATGCGGAAATCCACCTTGCCGAGCAGGCGCGGCAGGATCGGCATCACGAGAAAGGCCGGCAGCCCCGACAGCAGCATGATCGCGCCGGCCTGTTCCGCGTTGTAGCCGGCGACGATCGCGAGGAACTGCGGCAGCAGGTAGGACACGCCGTACAGCCCGGCGCCGACCGCGGATACGATCACGATCACGCTCGCGTAGCGCGGGTTGCGCATCAACGACAGCCGCATGATCGGCCGCTTCGCGAAGCGTTGCGACAGCGCGATCAGGGCCATCCCGACGAACGACACGATGCTCAGCGTGACGATCATCTGCGATTCGAACCAGCGTTCGCGCTGGCCTTCCTCGAGCACGACGGTCAGCGAGCTGAGGCCGATCGCGAGACCGAAGATGCCGAGCCAGTCCGCGTTGAAGAACGCACTCCAGTGCGGCCGGTCCGACGGCAGCCCGAACACCAGCAGCGCCATCAGCAGCAGGCACACGGGCAGGTTCAGGAAGAAGCACCAGCTCCAGTTCACGTTTTCCGCGAGCCAGCCGCCCAGCACCGGGCCGAACAGCGGCCCGAGCAGCACGATCAGGCCGAACAGCGTCATCCCGACCGGCAACTGCGACAGCGGCAGGCGCGTGCGGATGATGGTCTGCGCGGTCGGGATCAGCGCGCCGCCGGTGAAGCCCTGGCCGATCCGGCCGGCGATCATCATCGGCAGCGAGTGCGACCAGCCGCACATCATCGAGAACGCGATGAACAGCGCGGAGTTCGTCAGCAGGAAATTGCGCAACCCGAACACGCGCGTGAGCCAGGCGGCGAGCGGGATCATCACGATTTCCGACATCAGGTAGCCGGTCGAGATCCACGTGCCTTCGGTGCCGGTCGCGCCGATTTCGCCCTGGATCTGCGGCAGCGCGGAGTTCGTGATCGAGATGTCGAGCGTCGCCATCAGCGCGCCGAGCGCGCCGGCCGCGACCGCGATCCAGTCGGTCACACTCGCGCGGCCTTCGTGCGGCGGCGCGGGCATCGTGGCGGGCGTATCAGCCATGATGCTGCTCGTCGCGGGCGGAGCGCGTATCGACGTCGACCGTCACCGACAGCCCGGGCAACAGCATGCGCTGCGCGCGGGCGTTCGCGGCGAGACGGATGCGCACCGGCACGCGCTGGACGATCTTCGTGAAGTTGCCGGTCGCGTTCTCGGGCGGCAGCAGCGCGAACTGCGCACCGGTGCCGGGCGCGAAGCTGTCGACGACGCCGGACAGCGGGCCGTCCGGCAGCGCATCGACATGCAGCTCGACGGGTTGGCCGATGCGCATGTTGCCGATCTGCGTTTCCTTGAAGTTCGCGACGAGATAGATCGAGTCCACCGGCACGACGGTCAGCAGGCGCGTGCCGGGCTGCACGTATTGCCCGACGCGCACCGTGCGATCGCCGACGCGGCCCGCGAGCGTGCTGCGCACGATCGTGTTGTCGAGGTCGAGTTGCGCCTGTGCGGCGCTGGCCTGCGCAGCCTCGAGCTGCGCGCGTGCCTGCTGGAGCTGCGCGGTGAACGACGCGATCTGCGTGCGGGCGGCGGCGATCGACGCGTTGTTCGCGGCGAGCGTCGCCGCCGCCTGATCGCGCGTGCTCTTCAGGTCGGCCACGCGTTCGTGCGTTTCGGCGCCCGTCGCCGCGAGCGGTGCGTAGCGCGTGTACTCGTCGCTCGCGTGCTGCGCGTTGATGCGCGACACCTTCGCCTGCGCGTCGGCCTGCTCGAGGTTCGCGTGCTGCTGGCTGATGTCGGCTTCGGCGCGCGCGATATCGGCGCGACGGGCGTCGACGGTCGCCAGCGCCTGCGCGAGCGCCACCTGGTACTGGCGGACGTCGAGCCGCACGAGCGGATCGCCGGCCTTCACGGGCTGGTTGTCGCGCACATAGACGTCGGTCACGTAGCCGGCCACCTTCGGTGCGGCGGTCATGCTGTCCGCCTGCAGATACGCGTCGTTGGTGCTTTCGATGAAGCGGCCGACCGTCCACCAGCGGCCGAGCCACACCGCGCCGCCGATGGCCGCGAGCACGGCGACCGCGAGCAGGACGCGCCGTTTCGTTCCGCCGTTCCGGTTGCGCGGCATTGTTCCGTCTTCCTGACGATCTGCTTTCTGTGGCGGGTCTTGTGGCGTCGACATGCGGGATCCAATTTATTCCGAGTGGAAGAATTATTCCAGTTGGTAAAATTGTGTCAAGTAGAATGTCGATCGATCGAATGACGAGGAAGGCATGAACGAAGCGAAGAAGCTGCGCCGCACGTCGGCGGGCGGCTACGCGCGCGGCGACGAGACGCGCCAGCGGATCATCGAGGCGGCGATCGAACTGTTCGGCGAACGTGGGTTCGCGGGCGCGTCGACGCGCGAGATCGCCGCGATGGCGGGCGTGAACGCGCCGGCGCTCCAGTACTACTTCGAGAACAAGGAAGGCGTGTACCGCGCGTGCGTCGAGACGATCGCGGAGCACGGCTGGGCGGTGTTCGCGCCGGCGGTCGGCCATGCGCGGGCGATGCTCGAGGCCCATGCGAGCGTCGACGAACTGATCGATGCGTTCATCGGGCTGCTGCGCGCGCTGTCGGACCGGATGTTCACCGCGCCGAAGACGATGAACCAGCGGATGTTCTTCGCGCGCGAGCAGGGCGGCCAGGAACCGGCGAGCGCAAGCGAGATCCTGATGACGCGCATGCGCAAGCCGCTCAACGACGTGAGCGCCGAGCTGATCGGCCGCATCACCGGCCGGCCGGCCGACGATTCCGTCACGCGGTTGCGCGCGCTGAGCCTGTTCGGGCAGATCACGGTGTTCCACATCGCGCAGCGTTCGGCGCTGCATTTGCTCGAATGGGACGCGTTCGAGGGCGAACGCGCGGCGCTGGTGACCGAAACGATTGCCGACCAGACCCGCGTGCTGCTCGAGCAGTGGCATGCGCAGCGCGATACGGGCGCCGCCGGTTCGGAAGCCGTTGCGAAGCGCGGGCAGGGTGCCGTCGCGAAGCGCGCGGCGAAGCCGGGAGCGGCACCGCCCGCGGCGAAACGCACGGCGCGCGTAAAGAAGCCTGCCGCGCGTTGAGCGCGGCAGGTTACCTGTCCCGGGCGATCGCGATCAACCCGGCTTGCGCGCCGCTTCGTCGGGCGACGGCGGTGGGGCTGCCGTATCGGCGGCATTCCGCGTGTCGGCGCGCGGATCGTTTTCGTCGGCGGCGACAGGCCGCGAGCCGTCCGCATAGGCCACGACGCTGCGCTGCGGATTGGCGATCCGGATTCCGCGTTCGCGGAACGTCTCGGCGATCCGCCGGTTGAATTCGCGCTGCACGCTCCAGCGCGCCGAGTCCGTGCACTGCATCTGTCCGGCCAGCGCGAGCGCCGCGCCGTCGACCTGGTCGATACCCCAGTAGCTGAAGTCCGACAGGATGCCGTCGTGATACTTCGGATCGTCGCGCAATGCGGCGCCGATTTCCTTCAGCGTCGCGATCGCGCGGTCGATGTCCTCGCCATACGCGATGCTGACCTTGACGGCCGCGTTGCCGAGCCCGCGATTCGTGTTGTTGACCGTCGTCACCGAGCTGAACGGGATCGTGTACAGCGACCCGTCGCCGGCGCGCAGCCGCACGGTGCGGATCGACAGGTATTCGACCGTGCCCGACACGCCGGCGAGCGTGACCCAGTCGCCGACCTGCATCGCGTTTTCCATCAGCAGGAAGATCCCGGTGATGAAATCCTGCACCAGCTTCTGCGAGCCGAAGCCGAGCGCGACGCCGAAGATGCTGGCGCCGGCCAGCAGCGGCCCGACGTTCACGCCGAGTTCGCTGAGGCCCGTCAGCACGACGACGAGCGCGATCATCACGAACAGCAGCGAGCGCAGCATCGGCAGCAGCGTGCGCAGCCGCGCCGCGCGCACCAGGTTGCCTTCGCGCGTCCAGCGCTGCAGGCGGCGCTCGATCGCGATGTTGGCCGCTTCCCACACGACGAGTGCGACGATCGCCGCGATCGCGATCGTCACCAGCGCGGACGCGAGCCGGTGGCCGATCGTGCCGGTTTCGAACGCGCGGAAGATCGGCACGCCCCAGATCTGCAGCAGCACGAGGGTCACGACGCCGATCGCCCCGGACACGATCTGGCGCAGCAGCGGGTAGTAGCGGTACGCGTGCAGATGAACGAGCGTGCGGTCGTCCTCGCGGCGCTGGAACAGCCGCGCGAGCGCGCCGAACACGACGATCGACACCATCCGCATCGCGATCATCACCGCGATCGAGCGGCCGCCGAGCGTGATCAGCACGCGATAACCGTTGTGGACGTCGAGCGCCCACACGAACCACAGCGCCATCACGATGAAGACCGAGACGGGCGCCCACGCGTCCGCGAGCGCGTTGCCGACGACCGAGAAGGTCGGGCGATCCGCGCCGGCGGCACGGATGCGTGCCGCGACCGGCCGCCGGCACTGCAGGATCAGCACCGAGATCATCACGTGGCCGACGAGCGCGACGGCCTTCAGCAGCGCGACATGGCCGGCTTCGTTCAGACCGAAGTTCGCGGCGATCTCGACGGCCGCCGTGCATGCGCCGACCACGATCACGATCCGTGCGATCGAGCGTTGCGCGAATTCGGCCCATGCGTCGCTGATATGCAGCAGCCGCAATTGCCGCGCATCGGGCTGGAAGAACAGCCGGCTGACGATCGTGACGAGCCGGCAGATCACGTAGATGTCGATCAATGCTTCGAGCGCGGCGTCGATCGGCGTGCCGGCTTCGTCGAGCAACGACATCGTCAGGCTCGCGACGCCGACGAATACGAGCAGCGGCACCACGCGCAGCGCGAGACTGACGAGCGCGCGCGGCAGCCGGTGCAGCAGCGTGGTGTGTCGGCGTGCATGGCCGCGGCTTTGCGTGGACGAGGGAGCGTCGACCGTGTCGGCGTGATCGGGTGGGGCGGATGTATCGGGCGGCGGTGCGTGATCCTCGTCCGATGCGGCGGAATCGGACGCGGTGCGGCGCGACGTATCGGCGCGGCGTGCGGCCACCGCGGCCAGCGCGCGTCGCAACACCCGCTTCGCGAGCCATTCGACGACGAGCGCCGGCAGGAGCACCGCGAGGAGGATCCCGAGCGTGCGAGTGAGATCCGCCCGCTGGTCGGCGCGCACCAGCTTGTCGTGCCACCAGTTGCCCACCGACCCGATGTCGAGCAGCGAGCGCAGCGATTCCTGCAGCGCGTTGCCGATCTGAGCGGCCCAGCGCGATCCCTGGCGGACGAGCATCGATGCGAGCCCGTTCGACGTGAGCGCGGCCGGCGCGGCGGCCGCCGATGCGCCGCTGGCCGCAGACGCTGCGCTGGCCGGCACCGCCGGTGCGCTCAACGCGCCGACCGCCGCGATGGCGCGTAGCGTCGTTTCGACTTGCGCGCGCTCGCGCGGGTTTTCGAGCACATTCAGTGCCTGCCGCGCCTGTTGCGGCGTCAGTGCGGGCGCGGCGTCGGAGGCGGCCGACGCGGCGGCCGGAGCGGGAGCGGCCGCGTGGGCGGCCGAGACGACGGCGGCGAGCAGCCAGCCGAGAAGGATATGTCGCATGGAGTGGGCATGCGGGTGCGTGTCATCACGCGGCCCGCCAGGCTGAACGATGGACGGAAGTTAACATGATCGCGATCGGGACCGAATAGTTCCGTCGTTCCGTCGCCGACGATTCGGATCGGGCATGCGCGACGTCGGCCATGCAGGCGCGCAAGTCGTGTGCCGGACGCAGACCGTCGGCGGTCCGATATCGGACGCAAGATCCCGCTTCCCCGATCGTAAGGAGCCTGTCACGCGGGTTTATCGACGCCGGCGCGGGATGCGTCACCCAGCGAGCACTCGTTCGATCACGATCCACGCCTGCATTCCATCACGGAATTCGGATTCCTGATGAATTACGCCTGCTCGTCATGAAATACCGGCAAGACGTGCTCGGCGATTTCTTCGATGACCTCGCGCACGGGTCGGTCCGAGCCCAGGTTCAGCGTGACATGATGCGTACCCGCCGTGCGCATGTCCCGCAGGATGTCGACCAACGCGCGGCGCCCGGTAGCGTAACCGAGCGACAGCGCGGTGGCCGGCGTATCGGGGTGCGTGGCGAGATCGAGGCGCATCGAGACGCCGAACGCGCGAAACGGCGGCGACGCGAGCCGCTCGACCGCCGCGCGCCACATCGAATAGCGGGCGCGCTGCGTATCCGGATCGCGGTGATACGTCATCCAGCCGATCGAATGCCGGGCGATCCAGTCGACGCTCTGTCCACCCGAGCCGACCGCAAGCATCGGCACCGCGTCGCCGTCGCGCGGCAGCAGCGTGAATTCGGGCGCATCGGGCGGCGCTTCGTCGGGCAGCGCGCGCGACGGCACGCCGAGCGCGGCCGCGACGACGTCCCAGTGCGCGCGATAGCGGTCGCGCCGCGTTTGCGCGTCGACGCCGAACGCCGCGTATTCGGGCGGCCGGTCGCCGGAGCCGAGCCCGAGGATGAAGCGCCCGCCCGACAGCGTCGCGACCGACAGCGCACCTTTCGCGATATGCAGCGGATGGCGCAGCGGCAGCACGATCGCGCCGCTGGCGAGCGCGATCCGGCGGGTGCGCGACGCCAGCGCGCCGAGCAGCACCCACGGATCGAGGTGGCCGACCGGGTCCGGATAGTCGGCGCTGTTCAGCGGCACGTCGCGAATCCACAGCGCGCGAAAGCCGAGCGAATCGGCCAGCGCCGCGAGTTCGAGCTGTTCGTTGAAGTCCGCGACGATGTGGCCGCTGCGAAGCAGCGGAAGCGTGAGGCCGATCGACAGCCGCCCGGCCGAGAAGACGCGATGCGCGACGTCGGCGCGGGTGGAAGCGGAAGGGGTCATGGCGAGTCCTTGGAGGCGAGGCGACGGGAACGCGCGGCGTTCCGTGTCCGAATGCTAGCGTGTTTGCGCGATGCGCGAGCGGGACGGTTCCGCCCCGCGCTACCCGACCCGCAGCGTCGCGCCACGCAACGCGAGCCCCAGGCGTGACGCCACGCGTTGCGACGCGCGGTTGTCGCGGTCGGTGCTGTAGAACAGCGTGCGCGTGCGCAGCGACGGCAAGCGCGACCACGCGGCGGTGACGGCGGCCGCGAGGCCGCGCCCACGGAACGCCGGCGCGGTCGCGACACCGAGTTCGGCGCCGACGTCGGACAGTCGCGCGGCAAACGCGAGCGACGCGATTTCGCCGTCGACCACAGCCGCGCACCACGGCGCCCACAGATCGGCGGCGCTTCGAAACCCCATCGACAGCAGCCCTTCCGGCATGCCGTGCACGGCCAGCGATTGCAGCAATCGTCGACCCGTGTCGCTGTCGCCGTCGACCAGCGTGGCGTGCGCGTCGGTATCGAATTCGAGCGCATGCGGCAACGCATACACGAGGCCGATGGTCCAGTGCGAAACGGGTGCGAGCAATCCGAGATAGCGTTCGAGGTGCGTGGGCGGCGCGTCGTCCGACCACGGCGGTTCACTGTCGGCCACGCGCGTCAGTTCGTCCGCGATGCCGGCGGGCACGTCCGCGCGTACGCCGGACAGCGTGCCGCCCGCGCAGCGGCCGAGCCAGAAGCGTGGCGCCGGCGATTCGTCGGGATCGTTCTCGCGTTCGATCCGGCGATCGGTGTGCAGCCTGAACAGCGTGCGGTAGTCGATCTCCAGCCAGTTCTTCGTGTCGGGCATGCGGCGAGTGCGGGTTCCGGTCGGGCGGTGCAGATCTGCGGGAAAGGGCAATGCCGGGCGCTCGCATCCGGTGACGGGGCGGCGCCAATCGTGGGCCGATTGTAAGGCGATTGGCCGCCGCGCGCAGCGCCGACGCGACGATGCCGGCGGCACCGGCGGTGCGTTTCAGTTTCGAAACATTCGGGCTTTCTGACGGGGCGCGATGCCTGCCCGCGGCCTTGCCGGGCCCCGCGAGGCCTTGCGCCATGAAACATGGTGCGCTCCTTGCATGGTGGTATGGGCCGTGAGCGCGATCGCGGGCGCAGTCGACCCGGCAATCGCTTCAGTGGGTCGGATGTATCGGAGACGGGGACAAGAGAATGAAAAAAGACCGAAACGCAACGAATCGTGTTGCAAACATGAATCGCCGACCTGCCAGGGTAGTCGCTTCGCCGCTGATTGCGGCGACGTGAGCGAGCGGCTTTCCGTTCCATCCGAGCAATCGGGTTCGTTCTGAACGACGACGTGCATGCGTGACGCACGAAGCCGACCGGTGCCGGTCGGCCGTCGCGGATGAACCGCGAACGCAGGCGGATGGCGTCGGCCCGGATCCCGGAATCGTCATGCCATGACACCACGCCCGTCGTCGCGCGGCGAACGCGTTTGCGCGATGGGCATCGCATCGGCGTGACGAGCCGGTGGAACGGGATCGGGTCGGGAAGGCCGATGACGCGCCGATGTGCGCGGCAGGCGGAACACGCAGGGTCCAGGGGAACGGCCGTCGATCGCGGTATGACGGGCGTCGCAACATTGTGCTGTCAGTTGATCCACTACCCCGATGGATCAATTGTTGAAGCGCCCGTCGCCGAGCGGCGACGGGCGTCTTTTTGCGTGCGCGGGCGTGCCGTGGCGGCGGTCCGCCCGATCGCACGGCGTTCTGTATCATGTGCTGGCGTGCGTGGCCGCCCGTGCGGGCGCACGGCCTGCCGGCGCGACCGATCACGTTGCCAACATGAACGATAAAGCCTTGCCCGATCAAGCCTTGCCCGATCCCTCCATCGCCGACGTCGATCCGGCCGCGCTCGATGCGCTGCACACGTTCGTCGAGCGTCATCCGCGCCTGCTCGTGCTGACCGGCGCGGGCATCAGCACCGATTCCGGCATTCCCGGTTACCGCGACCGCAACGGTCAATGGATGCGCTCGCCGCCGATCCAGCTTCACGAATTCCTCGGCTCCGATGCCGCGCGGCGCCGCTACTGGGCGCGCAGCATGATCGGCTGGCCGGTCGTGGGCCGCGCGCGGCCGAACGGGTCGCACGTCGCGCTGGCGCGGCTCGGCGGCGCGGGCCGGATCGAACGCCTCGTCACGCAGAACGTCGACGGCCTGCATCAGCGGGCGGGCAGCGACGACGTGATCGAACTGCACGGCGGGATCAACGGCGTGACCTGCCTCGACTGCGGCGCGCATCACGCGCGGGCGACGATCCAGACCGTGCTCGAAGCCGACAATCCCGAGTTGCTGGGCGCGCAGGCCGAGCCGGCGGCGGACGGCGACGCGCATCTCGAATGGGCCGCGCTCGATACGTTCCGCATCCCGGCGTGCCCCGCGTGTGGCGGCCTGCTGAAGCCGGCGGTGGTGTTCTTCGGCGAGAACGTGCCGCGCGAACGCGTGGCGCTGGCGTCGCAGGCGCTCGATGCGGCCGACGCGCTGCTCGTCGTCGGTTCGTCGCTGATGGTGTATTCCGGCTACCGCTTCTGCGTGTGGGCGCAGGCGCAGCACAAGCCGCTTGCCGCCCTCAATCTCGGCCATACGCGCGCCGACCCGATACTGACGCTGAAGGTCGAGGCGCATTGCGCACCCGCGCTCGACGCACTCGTGGCGCGGCTCGGGCTCGGGCGCAGCAGCGCCGGCGACACGCAGGAGCATGCATCGTGACCGGCGCCGCTTCTTCCCCCGATCCGTCCGCGCGGCTGTCGGCGCCGGCGGCCGAACGCAATCGCGGGCCGATCCTCGACGTGCTGCGGCGCGTGCTGCCGGCGAGCGGCAGCGTGCTCGAAATCGCGAGCGGCACCGGGCAGCACGTCGTTCATTTCGCGCAGGCGTTGCCGGGCCTGCACTGGCAGCCGAGCGATCCCGATGCGCAGGCGCGGCGTTCGATCGCCGCGTGGGTCGCGCATGCGGGCCTCGCGAACGTTGCCGGGCCGCTGGCGTTCGACGTGCGCGACACGCCGTGGCCGGTCGCGGCGCTCGACGCGATCGTCTGCATCAACATGATCCATATCTCGCCGTGGGCCTGCACCGGCGCGCTGTTCGCCGGTGCGTCGCGCGTGCTGCGGCCGGGCGGCGTGCTGTTCCTGTACGGCCCGTACCGTCGCGAAGGCCGGCATACGGCGCCGTCGAACGAGGCGTTCGACCAGCAGTTGCGCAGCCGCGATCCGTCGTGGGGCGTGCGCGATCTGGAGACCGTGGTCGCGCTCGGCCTCGATCTCGGGCTCGACTGCATCGAGGTCGTCGAGATGCCGGCGAACAACCTGAGCGTCGTGTTCCGGCGCCTGCCGCACGCGGAGCAATGACACGCAAGCGCGCAGCGCCGCCGGGTTTCCACTATCCTTTCGCCTGTGCGCGCGGCCCGGCTCGGGTCGCGCCCCGTTTTTTCCGGAGAATTGACTAATGGGCAAACAAGCAATCGGTGTGATCGGGCTCGCGGTGATGGGCCGCAATCTCGCACTCAATATCGAGAGCCGCGGTTACGCGGTGTCGGTGTTCAACCGCAGTCGCGAGAAAACCGACGAACTGATCGCCGAATTCCCCGGCCGCAATCTGGTGCCGACCTATACGCTCGAAGAATTCGTCGCGTCGCTCGAAACGCCGCGCCGGATCCTGATGATGGTGAAGGCCGGGGAAGCGACCGATGCGACGATCGCCTCGCTCAAGCCGCTGCTCGAGAAGGGCGACGTGCTGATCGACGGTGGCAACACGCATTTCACCGACACGATCCGCCGCAACCAGGAACTCGCGCAGTCGGGCCTGCATTTCATCGGCACCGGCGTGTCGGGCGGCGAAGAGGGCGCGCTGCGCGGCCCGTCGATCATGCCCGGCGGCCAGCGCGACGCGTACGACCTCGTCGAGCCGATCCTCAAGCAGATCGCCGCGAAGGCGCCGTCGGACGGCGAGCCGTGCGTCGCGTACATGGGCCCGGACGGTGCGGGCCACTACGTGAAGATGGTCCACAACGGCATCGAATACGGCGACATGCAACTGATCGCCGAAAGCTACTCGGTGCTGAAGGACGTCGCGGGCCTGACCAACGACGAACTCGGCGCGGTGTACACCGAATGGAACCAGGGCGAGCTCGACAGCTACCTGATCGAGATCACGTCGAAGATCTTCGGCAAGAAGGATGAAGAAACCGGCAAGCATCTCGTCGACGTGATCCTCGATCGCGCCGCGCAGAAGGGCACCGGCAAGTGGACGAGCCAGAACGCGCTGGATCTGGGCGTGCCGCTGCCGCTCATCACCGAGTCGGTGTTCGCGCGCGTGCTGTCGTCGCTGAAGACCGAGCGCGTCGCGGCCAGCAAGATCCTGTCGGGCCCGGCCGCCGCGCCGTTCGACGGCGATCGCGCTGCATTCGTCGAAGCGGTGCGCCGCGCGCTGTATCTGAGCAAGGTGATCTCGTACGCGCAGGGCTTCGCGCAGCTGCGCACGGCGTCGGAAGAATACGGCTGGAACCTCGATCTCGGGACGATCGCGAAGATCTTCCGCGCGGGCTGCATCATCCGCGCGCGCTTCCTGCAGAAGATCACCGACGCGTATGCGAAGGATCCGGCGCTCGCGAACCTGCTGCTCGACCCGTACTTCAAGGACATCGCCGCGAACTACCAGACCGCGCTGCGCGACGTCGTGGTGGCCGCGGTGAAGGCCGGCGTGCCGGTCCCGGCGTTCGCGTCGGCGGTCGCGTACTTCGACAGCTACCGGTCCGAGCGGCTGCCCGCGAACCTCGTGCAGGCGCAGCGCGACTTCTTCGGCGCGCACACGTTCGAGCGCACGGACAAGCCGGGCAGCTTCCACGCGAACTGGTCGTAACCGGCCGGTGGCGGCGGCATTGTTGCGAAAATCTATTCTTTGAATAGGGTTTTTCGATCCCGGATGCCGGCATTGTTGGCTCCGGGGAAACAGTGTTTTCGTTCTTTCATGGTTTTCCCTAGGTGCTGCCGGGACTAAACTCTGTTCCATCGCTGCAGACATGGTGTGTGCGGCGGAGCAAAAAAATCCCGGAGGTAATCATGAAATCGCTGATCGCAACGTTCGCTGCTGCTGCTGTCCTCGCCGTCCCCGCCGTCTCGTTCGCCCAACAGAACGCGCCCGTCACCCGTGCCCAGGTGAAGGCCGAGCTGGTTCAGCTGCAACAGGCCGGCTACAAGCTGGGCAGCGACCGGACCAACTACCCGGAAAGCATCCAGGCCGCCGAAGCCCGTCTGAACCCGCAACAGAACGTCGCCGCTGCCGACACGACCGGCTACGGTGCGCAACCGGCTGCTGGTCAGGAATCGGGCGCGCCGGCCGCGGCCAAGACCGGCTGGCAAGTCAAGCGCATCTCGGATGGCGCACCGGTCTACAAGGGTCGTTAATGGCACGGCCGCGCTGGCGACCGCATCTGACCCCCTGTAGTACGAACACCCCGTCGTACCGCTATGCGGAACGACGGGGTGTTTTCATTGGAACGCGCAATGAATGCGGCGGCGTTCAGTGCAGCGGGCGCCTGCCGCGCCCGATCTCGCGGAACAGCGCCTCGGCCGGTTCCAGCACCTGCAGCCACGTTTCGTCGTAACCGCTCAGCGTATCGAGTGCGTCGCGCAGTCGTTCGATCGCCAGGACCGGCAACTCGACGCTGTGGCGCGTGGCGCCGGTCAGGTGCGTGACGCTCGCCAACTGAACCAGCGCGTCGGCCGCTTCGGCGACGTCGGTCGCGAACAACAGGTGCCGGTTGAGCAATTCGACCAGACCGCTGGAACCGGCGAAATCGTCGGCGTCGAGCTGCACGGAGAGAAACGTCGCGTTATTCATTGTCTTGCTCCTCGTTGTCGTTGGATCGCGCTGCGCACCACCGAGTATAGGCCGCGATCGAAGCGGAGAATATGACGGGGCCGATACGGCGGGCGAGGGCGGCCGCGGCCGCGAGAAACCCGCAAGCGCCGGCCGGATGGCCCGCCCGGCGCGGCGCGCGGCCCGCCGGGATGCCCGTGCGATGCCGCAAGATTGTTTCCGGATCGGGCAACTGTCGGGGTGTTGACCGCGACAAATGGTATCTTTGCCGGTCGGGACGACGCGAAAAAGGGGCCGGTGAGCTCATCCGCGCCGACGTTCCGCTGTGGAAACTGACGGCCGCGAAAGCGGTCGGATACTGGTTGATCCGGCCGTTCGGCCGGACATCGTGCGTCGCGCGCCGGGGGGCGGTGGGCGGCGCGACGACGCAAATCCGGGAGGACCCTTGAGAGAAACTATTCCCATCCACGACACGCTCACGCGCTGGCTGCCGCAGGCGGCGCTCGTTGCCGCGGCCATCGCGCTGACGGGCTGCACGATGACGCCGTGGACCGACAGCTGGCAACCCACGCGCCAGCCGGCGCCCACGTCGGCTGCGACGCCGGGTGTGATTGCCGGCTATTACCGCGTGAACCCGGGCGATACGCTGGCGGGCATCGCGAGCGCCTACGGACAGCGCGTGCAGGACGTGGCCAGCTGGAACCACATGGCGCCGACGGACGCCGTGTCGCCGGGCCAGGTGCTGCGGGTCGCGCCGCCGCCGGCGGCCAATGCGTACGGGCAGCCGCCCGCGGCCGCCGCCCAGCCGGGCTCGCTCGCGTGGCCGGCCACGGGTGTCGTCGCGACGCCGTTTGCGGCCGGCAAGACGCGCGGCGTCGTGATCGCCGCATCCGGGCCCGACCACTCGGTGCGGGCCGCGGCAAACGGGCGCGTGGTGTACGCCGGCTCCGGCGTCAAGGCGTATGGCCCGCTCGTGATCCTCAAGCACGACAACGGGCTCATCACGGCCTACGGGCACAACGGCAAGCTGCTCGTCAACGAAGGCGACGCGGTGCGCCAGGGCCAGCCGGTCGCCGAAATGGGCACCGACGCGAGCGGTCGTTCGACGTTCGAGTTCGAAGTCCGCCAGAACGGCAAGGTCGTCGATCCGATGAACTTCCTGCCGCGCAACGGCGGCTGATCGTCGGTATCGCCACGTGTGCGCCGGGCGGCGCACACGGTCGAACCGCTTCCATCTTCATCCTTCCTTAAGCGTCGCGCTGCCAGACTGTCTCGCATGATTGCCGAGCCAGCGAATGCCCAGTGCGAGCGCCGCCGCGCCGAGCGCGATCAGCGAACACTGGATCGCGACGGGCAGATAGCCGTGCGGCCGCGGATCGACGAACGGGTAGGGATACCAGTCCTCCACCGCGCCGCGCACGAGCGTATAGCCGAGATAGACGACCGGAAAGCCGAGCCACGCGAACGCACTGCGGCGCGGAATCGGCGAGCGCGGTTCGACATACAGCCAGTCGCACAGCATCACGAGCGGCACGATCCGGCGCAGTACCCAGTTGTTGAACGCCGGCGTGACGTGGCGCAGCGCATCGAGCCGCGCGAGCAGCAGCTCGTAGACGATCGCGGTGATCAGCACGTACAGCACTGCCGCGCCGCGCATCGATTCGTAGCGGGCCGAGCCGGGGCGCGCGATGCGCCACAGCCCCGCGGCCAGCATCGCGGCCGCGTAGAGGCTGCTCAGTTGCGTGAAGTAGCTGAGGTAGTTGCCGAGATGGAAGCTCGGCAGGCGCCAGTAGTCGGCGACGCTGTGCAGCGTGGTGGACACCGCGAGCAATGCGGCGATCAGCCGGTAGGCTGCAACGAAGAACGCTTTGCTCATGATGCCCGCGCGCCGTCGCACCAAAGCTTCATCGTGCCACAGCCGCCCGGGCGCGCGATGCGGATTTTCCATAGGCCGGCCGCGCGCGGCGCGCGTTGACGATTCGTCGGATATTTGACCGCGCCGTGCAAAACCGGCCGCCCGCGCGGCTACAATCGTCACAGCCTTGCCGGGCGCAGGCCGGCTGCAGCTGGCGCCCCTCCCCGAATACGACACGAGACGAAGCATGAAAAACATCCTCGCGAAACAGACGCGCTACAGCTCGCCCGCGATCTTCTTCCACTGGGCCATCTTCCTGCTGGTCGCGCTGGCCTACCTGGCCATCGAGATCCGCGGACCGAAAGGCAGCGACAGCCGGGCGTTCTGGATGAACGTGCACCTGACGGCCGGTACGTTCGTCCTCGTGCTGTCGGTGCTGCGCGTGCTGTGGCGACTGGTCAGCCGCGCGCCGGAAGCGATTCCGCAGGCGACGTTGCTGCGCTGGCTGTCGAAGCTCGCGCATCTCGCGCTCTACGTGTTCATCATCGCGCAGCCGCTGCTCGGCATCATGATGATCAACATGGGCGGCAAGCCGGTGTCGCTCGACTGGCTCGGCGTGTCGTTCACGCTGTTCGGCCCCGACAAGGCGCTGCGGCCGACGATCAAGGAAGCGCACGAGCTGATCGGCAACGCGTTCTACTTCGTGATCGGCCTGCATGCGCTGGCCGCGCTCTACCATCACTTCATCCGGCGCGACGACGTGCTGCGGCGCATGGCGCCCTGATCATCGCGCGTCCGAAGCGCATCGCAGGCGGGGG
>FTHQ01000449.1_pt1 | contig 40120 bp, 36 predicted proteins | sample 1641001 | NCBI WGS metagenome assembly FTHQ01 (sample SAMEA3914872, study PRJEB12502) | metagenome | biome: forest; material: soil | place: Canada | collected 2011-07-03 | depth 0.3 m | reverse complement strand
TCGTGTTGTCCGCCGGCCGCCCGGTGCTGTTCTGGCCGTACACCGGAGAATTCCCGTCGGTCGGCGAACGGGTGTTCGTCGCGTGGGACGGCAGCCGCGAAGCCGCCCGCGCCGCGCACGATGCACTTCCGTTCCTCGAGCATGCGAAGCGTACGACAGTCGTTGCCGTGGTCGACGGCGATTCGGAATCCGCGACCACTCGGATTCCGGCCGCCGATGCCGCGCTGATGCTGGCGCGCCACGCGCGCGACGTGAACGTGCTCGACATCGCGACCGGCAGCGGCGCGTCGGTCGGCGACACGCTCCTGTCGCGCGCTTATGAGACGGGTTCCGACCTGCTCGTGATGGGCGCCTACGGCCATCCGCGCTGGCGCGAGCTGATGATCGGCGGCGCCACGCGCACGGTGCTGGCGTCGATGACGCTGCCGGTACTGATGTCGCACTGAGCAGGCCGATGCGTACGCTTGCGCTGCTCGTCGTCAACGCCGGTTCGTCGAGCGTGAAGTTCTCGATCTTCGCGTACCCGCCGCACGGCGACCCCGTGCAGCGGCCGCTGCACGGGGTCGCCGTGCGGCGGGTACGCGAAGATCGAGAACTTCACGCTCGACGAACCGGCGTTGACGACGAGCAGCGCAAGCGTACGCATCGGCCTGCTCAGTGCGACATCAGTACCGGCAGCGTCATCGACGCCAGCACCGTGCGCGTGGCGCCGCCGATCATCAGCTCGCGCCAGCGCGGATGGCCGTAGGCGCCCATCACGAGCAGGTCGGAACCCGTCTCATAAGCGCGCGACAGGAGCGTGTCGCCGACCGACGCGCCGCTGCCGGTCGCGATGTCGAGCACGTTCACGTCGCGCGCGTGGCGCGCCAGCATCAGCGCGGCATCGGCGGCCGGAATCCGAGTGGTCGCGGATTCCGAATCGCCGTCGACCACGGCAACGACTGTCGTACGCTTCGCATGCTCGAGGAACGGAAGTGCATCGTGCGCGGCGCGGGCGGCTTCGCGGCTGCCGTCCCACGCGACGAACACCCGTTCGCCGACCGACGGGAATTCTCCGGTGTACGGCCAGAACAGCACCGGGCGGCCGGCGGACAACACGAGGTTCTCTGGAAACTGATCGTCGATATAGGTTTCGGGGTCGTTCGGGTCGCTTTGGCCCGCAATCACCAGATCGGCGAGACGCGCGGCGCGCGGCACGGCCACATTCGCGCGCTCGTCGGCGCGAACCCAGGTTGCGGGCACTTTCGCACGGGCAGTCTCCGCATGAAACAGGCGCTCCAGCGCAGCCATCCGTTCGTCGCGCTGTTCGCGGTGCGCGCGGAAATAGTCGGCGGAACCGGCCATCACGTAGAACGAATGCGGCTCGGGTGTGTAGACCGCGAACAGCCCCGTGAGATGTGCACCGAAGCGCCGGGCGAGACGCAACGCGAATTCGAGGCGCGAATGCGCACGAGCGCTCGTATCAAGGTGCACGACCATGCTCTTGTAGCTCATCGGAATCGCTCCATCGACGGGTGATCCGCCAGTGCAATCCAGTCTACGAAGCAGGGTTTCCACGCACTTGACTCAGATCAACGGCAGCGATGCGCGATACCCGCACAGTGAAACGGTCGCGACGCCCAGGCCGGACAGAAGGGACGAGGCGGATGCCAATCCATTGACCCGATCGAAAGGGGAAAGCCGATGAGTACCGATGCATTGACGATACCGAATGACGTTTGCCGCGCGGGCTGCGATCTCGCATTGCGCATGGTTGCGCAGAACCGCGACTGGCAACACGAGTGGCATGCGCTGGCGGGCCGGCGCATCGAGCGGGATCGCATCGCGGTGCGTCGCCTGCAGCAAGCGCTGGCGGAAACAAGGGAGTGGACGGCTTTCGCCGAGGCCAGCCGGCAGGTAATGACCGACTACACGGTCGCGAGCGTCGCGATCTGGCAGGACGCCACCGAACTGTGCATGCGTGCGCAATTCGAGAGCGCCGGGGCGTGGCGTACCTGGTTGCGCGAATACGGCGCAGGCGCGCTGTCGCGTTATCAGACCGACTGGCTGCCCGACCTCGGGCGACTGGCGGTGGTCAACGAAGCCAGCATGCCGTGGGCCGACTGGATGGCGGCCTTGGAGCGCGGGATCGAGGACGTGGCCGGCGCGAAGAACGGGGTCGCCGCCGGTCGACTGAACGGTATCGCTGGCGCGCGGGAGAGCGATCATGTGCGCTGACCGTGTCGCGTTTGTCACCGGCGGAATGGGCGGACTGGGCGCCTCGATCGGCCGTCGTCTACACGATGCCGGCATGACGGTGGCGGTGTCGCACAGGGAGCGCAACGACCATGTGGCGACGTGGCTCACGAAAGAACGGGAGGCGGGCCGGGCGTTCCATGCGTTCGAGGTCGACGTGGCCGACTACGATTCGTGCCAGCATTGCGCGGCGCGAGTGCTGGCCGAATTTGGGCGCGTCGACGTGCTCGTCAACAACGCCGGAATTACGCACGACGCCACCTTCGTGAAGATGACCAAGAGCATGTGGGATGCGGTGTTGCGCACCAATCTCGACGGCATATTCAACATGACGAAGCCGTTCGTGCCGGGCATGATCGAAGGCGGTTTCGGGCGGATCGTGAACATCGGCTCCGTGAACGGTTCGCGCGGCGCCTACGGGCAGACCAACTACGCGGCCGCGAAGGCTGGCATCCACGGCTTCACGAAGGCGCTGGCGCTCGAGCTCGCGCGCCACGGCGTGACAGTCAACACGGTTGCGCCCGGCTACCTGGCGACCGCGATGCTCGAGACGGTGCCTAAGGAGGTGCTCGACACGAAGATCCTCCCGCAGATTCCGGTCGGCCGCCTGGGCAATCCGGACGAAATCGCCGCGCTCGTCGCGTTTCTGTGTTCCGATGTGGCGTCGTTCGCGACGGGAGCGGAATTCGACGTCAACGGCGGGATGCACATGAAATGAAGGCAGCCGTCATCCGCGCGCCGTTCCGGCCGGAGCCGACGCGCCCGCCCGATGCAATCGAAATCGCGACGAGCGCCGCCGGTTGCGCACCCGTTCGAGCGGCGCCCGCCGACGAGTGGAATCGCGCCGCGCATGCGAACGTGGCCGCGATGACCTTCGGGTTGTCACCCGTGTCGCTGGCGCTGGCCATTCTTGACTGGGGCGCGCATCTGGCTGTGGCCCCGGGAAAATGCTTCGTGCTCGCGACGCAGGCGTGGCTGGGCGCCGTGGCGTCAGCGACAAACGGGCGCGACGGCGAGGCCGGCGACGCGGATACGAGCGGCCTTGCCGTGCACGCCGGTCACGCCGATCCGCGCTTTGCCGCGCCGGCGTGGGGCGGCTGGCCGTTTTGCGCGTATCGCGACGGCTTCCTGTCGATCCAGCGCTGGTGGCGCGACGCGACACGCGGCGTGCCGGGTGTCGACCGTCATCACGAGGAACTGGTCGGATTTGTCGCGCGACAGTGGCTCGACGCATGCTCGCCTGGAAATTTCCTCGCGACCAACCCAGTCGTGCTCGACGCGACAATGCGTAGCGGTGGCGCGAACCTCGCGGCAGGCTGGCGACACTGGCTGGACGACGCGAACGCGTTGATCGAGCGCGCGAGCGGCACGCGGGGCGACGATGCGCGCGCCTATCTGCCGGGACGCGACGTGGCGATTACGCCGGGGCGCGTCGTCTGGCGCAACGCGCTGTGCGAGCTGCTGCAGTACGCCCCGACGACGGCCGACGTGGCCCGCGAGCCGATCGTGGTCGTACCGTCGTGGATCATGAAGTACTACATCCTCGATCTGCAGCCGCACGATTCGCTGATTCGCTTCCTGGTCGATGCAGGCTATACGGTGTTCGCCGTGTCATGGCGCAACCCGGGCGCGGAGGCTCGCGACCTCGGGCTCGACGATTATCTGCGCGACGGGTGCATGGCGGCGCTCGACGCCGCGCGGACGATCTGCGGCGAAGCGGTGCATGCGGCCGGCTATTGTCTGGGCGGCACGCTGCTCGCGATCGCCGCGGCAGCGCTGGCGCGCGACGGGCGGCAACACGAAGCGTTGCGCTCGGTCACGTTGCTGGCGGCCCAGACCGATTTCAGCGAACCCGGCGAGCTCGGTCTGTTCATCGATGCAAGCGAGCTGTCCGCGCTCGACGCGCTGATGTGGCGGCAGGGCTACCTGGACGGTGCGCAGATGTCCGCCGCGTTCGAACTGCTGAACGCGCGCGACCTGATCTGGTCGCGGATGATGAGCGAATACCTGCTCGGCACGCGCACGAAGCCCAACGACCTGATGTCGTGGAATGCGGATACCACGCGCATGCCGTATCGCATGCACACCGAATACCTGACGCAGCTCTTTCTCGACAACGATCTTGCGACCGGCCGCTACTGCGTCGACGGGCGGCCTGTCGCGCTGTCGGACATCGACGTGCCGACGTTCGTGGTTGGCACCGAGCGCGATCACGTGTCGCCCTGGCGGTCCGTCTACAAGCTCCATCTGCTCACGCACCATGCGCTGACCTTCGTGCTGACGTCGGGCGGGCACAACGCAGGCATCGTGTCTGAGCCGGGCCATCCGGGCCGGCACTACCGATGCGTGACCCGCGAACCCGGCGCGGCCTACCGCAGCCGGCACGACTTCGTGCGCGATACGCCGGCGGTGGACGGCTCGTGGTGGTTCTGCTGGCGAGACTGGTTGCACACGCGCTCGTCGGGCGACGTACCGGCCCGCACGCCGGCCGCAGGGTTCGCGGCGGCGCCCGGCACTTACGTACTCGAAACATGAACGACAACCTTCATCTGGGTGTCCCCGACGACGCGTGCCTGCCCGGGCTGCTGCCGCAAGCGAACGGCGAACTGCCGTCCCTGATTGCACGCACGCGTCATGCGCGGCCGCTCGTCGTCGCCGTCGTGCATCCGTGTGATGCCGCCAGCGTCGTTGCGCTTGCCGCGTTGAGGGCGTCTCCCTTGGGCGCATCGATCGAGCCGCTGATCGTCGCGCCCCGCACCAAGGTGCTGCGAGCGGCGAACGACGCGGGCGTCGATCTTTCAACGTGGACGATCGAAGACGTGCCGCACAGCCATGCGGCCGCCGCTCGTGCGGTCGAACTCGCGGCGGCCGGCCGCGCCGGCGCACTGATGAAAGGCAGCCTGCACACGGACGAGCTGATGGGTGCGGTCGTCGCCGCGGATTCGGGCCTGCGCACCGACAAGCGCATGTCCCATTGTTTCCTGATCGAGACGCCGGCGTATCCGCGACCATTCATCCTGACCGATGCGGCGGTGAACATCGCACCGGATCTCGCGCAGAAAGCGGCCATCACGCAGAACGCGATCGACGTCGCCCATGCGCTTGGCGTGGCCTGTCCGCGTGTGGCGGTGCTGTGCGCGGTCGAAACCGTCAGTCCGGCGATGCGTTCGACGCTCGACGCGGCGGCGCTCGCCAAGATGGCCGAGCGTGGCCAGCTCGAGGGGGCGATCGTCGACGGTCCGCTCGCATTCGACAACGCGATATCCCAACGGGCGGCCCGCGACAAAGGGATCGATTCGCCTGTGGCCGGCCACGCCGACATCCTGGTCGTCCCCGATATCGAAGCGGGCAACATGCTTGCAAAGCAGCTCGAATACCTGGGCGGCGCCGCCAGCGCGGGCATCGTCGTCGGCGCACGCGTGCCGATCGTGCTGACGAGCCGCGCCGACAGCGTCGCCGTCCGGGTCGCGTCTTGTGCGCTGGCCGCGTTGCTGGCGCAGCAACGGCACGCACCCGCTTCGATCAACGAACCCGCGACTTTTTCGATGGAGGAACAGCGATGAAAGCACTCGTCTACCACGGGTCGGGGCGCAAGGCGCTCGAGGAACGGCCCAAGCCGGAACTGCAGTCGCCCACCGACGCGATCATCCGCGTGACGCGCACGACGATTTGCGGCACCGATCTGCATATCCTCAAGGGCGACGTATCGACGTGCGAATCCGGCCGAATTCTCGGCCATGAGGGCGTCGGCGTCGTCGATCAGATTGGCGCCGCGGTCGAATCGCTGAAGCCGGGCGATCACGTACTCATTTCGTGCATCTCGTCGTGCGGCCGCTGCGAATACTGTCGCCGCGGCCTTTATTCTCACTGCACGACCGGCGGCTGGATTCTCGGTAACCGGATCGACGGCACACAGGCCGAGTATGTGCGCATCCCGCATGCGCAGACGAGCCTGTACCGGATTCCGGCAGGCGCGGACGAGGACGCGCTCGTGATGCTGTCCGATATCCTGCCGACAGGATTCGAATGCGGCGTACTGAACGGCAAGGTGCAACCGGGCTGCACGGTCGCGATCGTCGGCGCAGGCCCGATCGGGCTGGCAGCGTTGCTGACTGCGCAGTTCTATTCGCCCGCGCAGATCATCATGATTGATCCGGACAGCAACCGGCGCGAGATCGCGCGGCACTTCGGCGCGACCGATTGCTTTGACAGCCGTGCCGGCGACCCGGTAGCGGAAGTCATGAAGCTGACCGACGGCATCGGTGTCGATTGCGCGATCGAGGCGGTCGGCATTCCGGCGACGTTCGAGATGTGCACGGCGCTCGTGGCGCCGGGCGGCGTCGTCGCGAACGTGGGTGTGCATGGCGTGAAGGCCGACCTGCACCTCGAGAAGCTGTGGGATCGCAACATCGCGATCACGACGCGGCTCGTCGACACGGTCAGCACGCCGATGCTGCTGAAGACCGTGCGCGCTGGACGTCTCGATCCGAAACGCCTAATCACCCACCGGTTCTCGCTCGACGACGTCGAGCGTGCGTACGACACGTTCGGCCGCGCGGCGCAAACCCATGCGCTGAAGGTCATCATTGAAGCCGGCTGATCGCCGGGTGGCGCGCGACGGGGACCGGTACGCAACGTCCGGATCCCGCCGTGCGTGGCCGGCGTCTCGCCGGCGCCGTAGTCAGGATGAGAGGGCGGCCGGCTCGCGCGCATCGCCCGATTCGACTGCATCGAGATCGACGGTCTGCGCGTAAGTCGGTACTTCGCACGGCCAGTGCAAGCGCTCCGAAATGCGCCGCCGCAATGCGTCGGCCGATGCCGGTTCGCCATGCGTGATGAAGGTACAAACGGGCGCAGACTGCATCGTGCCGAGCCACTGGAGAATCTCCTCGTAGTCGGCATGCGCGGAAAGCGTGGTGATCGACTCGACCTGGGCGCGCACGCGGACGTATTCGCCGTGAATCTTCACGGTCGGTTCGTGTGCGGCCAATGCCGCGCCGCGCGTACCGGCTGCCTGGTAGCCGACCAGCGCGATCGTGTTGCGCACATCGGGTGCATAGCGGCTCAGGTGATGGAGTACACGCCCGCCGGTTGCCATGCCGCTTCCCGCGATGATGACCATCGGGCCGTGGTGTTCTGCAATCGCCTTCGACTGGTCGACCGACTGGATCATCGTCGCGGCATGGCCGAGGGCGTTCGCTTCGGACAGCGTCAGCCGGTGCTCGAGGATGTGGTGGCGATAGATTTCGGTCACGTCCGTCGCCATCGGGCTGTCGAGAAATACCGGGACGCGCGCCATGCGGCCGGATGCCTTCAGCCGTGCGATGTAATGCAGGATTTCCTGCGCACGGCCGACGGTGAAGCAGGGCATCACGACGACCCCGCCCCGCGCGAAGGTTGTGTCGAACAGCATAGCCAGCTCGTTCTCGGGGTCGGACGCCGGGTGCAGCCGGTCGCCGTATGTCGACTCGACGACCAGGTAATCCGCATGTGCGGGCGGCCGCGGCGGTTGCATGATCGGGTCATGGTATCGGCCGAGGTCGCCCGAAAACGCGAGTACCTTGTGATTCCCGTGCATTACCACGCTCGCCGCGCCGAGGATGTGCCCGGCCGGCAGCAGGCGGAACGCCAGGCCACCGCCGAGCGTAGTGCATTCGTCGAGGGCGACGGGCTTCAGCAGGCGCAGCGCGCGCTGCGCATCGTCGAGCGTATAGAGCGGCTGGGCGGGATGATGCTTCGAGTAGCCGTGCCGGTTCGCGAACTCGGCTTCCTCCTCCTGCAGCCGCGCGCTGTCGCGCAGCATGATGTCGCAGAGTTCGGCCGTGGCCGCCGTGCAGTACACCGGCCCGCGATAGCCTTCGCGCACCAGCACCGGCAGATAGCCGGTATGGTCGATATGCGCATGCGTAAGCACGACTGCATCGAGCGTGTCGGGTGCTAGCGGCAACGGGTTCCAGTTGCGCAATCGCAGATTTTTCGTGCCCTGGAACAGGCCGCAATCGATGAGCACGCGCCGGCCGCCGTGCTCGACCAGATACTTCGAGCCGGTCACGGTTTCGGTCGCACCGAGAAAAGTCAGTTTCATCGCTCGCCTCCCTGAAAGTCGAGGGGTTCAGTGCGTCGATTACATCGCGAACCGGCCCGCGGCGATTGACGGAAATCAGGGATTCCCGCATCGAACGATGAGGTCGAATGCGGCGCTTCCAGCTGTTTCGCTATCGCTCTCTCGGCGCGGGCTCGAGCTGCGAGACGAACGCGACGATGCCCGATACCAGCGTGACGATCGCGTACGGCAGCACGTGCGCGTCGACCAGCATCGCGTGCACGACGCCCAGTAGCGACGCGAGTGCAATGAACACGCTCAGCGTAGCAAGCGCGGTCCGGCAAGAATGGTGAATCATGACGTTTCTCCGTGGGGCGGCCGGTGTTCGTCCGCGTTGCCGCAATCGCGACGGCTTGCGATTTCGCAAGACACGACGCCATGATCGCGTGCCGGCCTCCGGCGCGGTTGATCTGTATCAACAGGTGAATCCCGGCTTCGCACGCGCGACCGGGCGATCACGTCATCTGACCGATCGTCTTGCGGAACCGCATCAGCGACAGCAGGAACAGCACGCTCCCGATCGCGGAAAGCGCCGCGAATTGCGGCCACACCGCATCGAGGCCGGCGCCCCGGTACAGGATGCGTTGCGCGAGCTCGACGAAATGGGTGGTGGGCGCGGCCAGCATGATGTCCCGCACGGCCGCCGGCATGCTTTCGCGCGGCGTCAATCCGCCGGACAGCAGTTGCAGCGGCAGCAGCACGAGCACGAGCAACATACCGAACTGCGGCATGCTGCGCACGAGCGTCGCGAGAAAGATCCCCAACGACGTCGTGGCGAACAGATGCAACGCCATCCCGGCCACGAACAGCGGGATGGAGCCGGGAATCGGCACGTGCAGGGCGCCGCCCACGACGCACGTCAGCGACGCGACGGCCGCCACCGTGACGACGAGCCCCATCGACCAGACCTTTGCGAGCATGATTTCCGCGGCGGTCACCGGCATCACGAGCAGATGCTCGATCGTGCCGTGTTCGCGCTCGCGAATCAGCGCGGCGCCGGTGAGGATCATCGACGGCATCGTCACGTTGTTGATCAGTTCCATCAGCGCGCCGAACCAGACTTCGTCGAGATTCGGGTTGAAGCGCATCCGCATCGCGAGATCGACGCCCGGCAACGGCGTGCCGCGATAGCGCCGCACGAATGCGTCGATCTCGCCCGACACGATCTGCTGGATATAGGTGCTGCCAGTGAAGGCTTGCGTCATCCGTGTCGCATCGACGTTGAGCTGGATCGTCGCATGACGGCCGGCAAGCACGTCGCGCTGGAAGTTCGGCGGAATGTCGAGCGAGAACGTGTAGTCGCCGTTGTCGAGGCCGCGATCGGCCGCGCCGGTGTCGATGATCGGGGGCGGTGCGAACTGGGGCGGAAAGAACGCCGCCGCGATCCGTGCCGACAGCGGCGACGCGTCTTCGTCAACGAGCGCGATCGGCACCTTGTGCAGCGTTTCGGGGCGTGCGGTCGCGGCGACGTAGATCGACGCGCTGAACGTATAGACGATGAGCGCGAGCAGGATCGGGTCGCGGGCGAGGCTCCACAGTTCCTTGATCCCGAGCCGGTAAATGGCGAGCAGGCGCGACACGATCAGCGCTCCTGCTTGCGCAGCAGGACGCCGGTCGTCACCATGATGACCGGCACGGCCGCGAGTAGCGGCCAGAACTGGGACGACAGGTCGGCCAGCCCGAGCGCCTTGTTGTAGACGCCTCGGCTGATCGCGAGCATGTAGGTGGCCGGATAGACCGTGCCGATCCACCTGCCGCTGCCTTCGAGCGACGACAGCGGCGTAAGCAGGCCGGAGAACTGCACGACGGGGATCAGCGTGCCGACGATCGTCATGAAGATCGCGGCGATCTGGCTGCGCGTGAACGTCGACGCAAAGAGCCCGATGCCGGTGGCGACGACATTGAAGACCAGCACCGCAGCCGCCAAGGTTGGGAAACTTCCCTTGATCCGCACGCCGAACACGACGTCGGCCAGCACGACCATCAGCAGGAAATTCAGCATGGCCAGCATCACGTACGGCGCCTGCTTGCCGAGCAGGAATTCGGCGCGGGTCACGGGCGTCACGTACAGGTTGACGATCGATCCGAGCTCCCGTTCCCGTACGACGGCCAGCGCCGTCAGCATCGCGGGCAGCATCAGCAGGAGCATCGGCATGATCGCGGGAATCATCGCGGGCAAACTCTTGACGTCCGGGTTGTACCGATAGCGGATCGCGACATCGACGGCCGGGACGAGCGACACGCCGAGCCGGCGCTTCGCCTGATCGCGCAGCCAGTTTTCGTGCATCCCGGCCACATAGCCGCGGATCGTTTCCGCGCGCATCGGCATCGCGCCGTCGACCCACGCGCCGATCTCCACGTGCCGGCCGTGTGCGACGTCGTGGGCGAAACCGGGCGGAATTTCAATCGCGAGCGACAGCTGGCCGTTGCGCATGCGGCGATCGATGTCGCGATCGTCCGCGAGCCGCGCGCGCGGTACGAAGTAGCGGGAACCCGCAAGATTCTGCGCGTAGTCCTGGCTCAGCATCGACTGATCGCGATCCAGCACGGCGAAGGTCAGGTTGTCCACGTCGAGACTGATGCCGATGCTGATCACGCACATCAGGACGAGCGAACCGAACAGCGCCAGCGTGGCGCGCAACGGGTCGCGTCGCAGTTCCAGCACTTCGCGCCACAGGTAGCTGCCGGCGCGCGCCGGGCTGAACCATGCGGCACGGTGGCCCGCGTTGCCGGTCTCGGGCGACGCGGCAAGCCAGCCGGTGCCCGACGACGTATCCGTCGGGGCGCCGTCCACGCGTTGCGCGTCGGTCAGGTAACCGATGAACGCGTCCTCGAGCGTGGCGGCGCCGCGCAGGCGAACCAGTTCGTCCGGCGCGGCGCTTGCCAGCACGCGGCCCGCGTGCATCAGCGAGATGCGGTCGCAGCGGGCGGCCTCGTTCATGAAATGCGTCGAAATGAAAATCGTGACGCGATCGTTGCGCGCGAGCTCGATCATCAGTCGCCAGAAGTCGTCACGCGCAACCGGGTCAACGCCCGACGTCGGTTCGTCGAGGATCAGCAGTTCGGGCTTGTGCACCATCGCCACGGCAAGGGACAGCCGCTGCCGCATGCCGAGCGGCAGGCGCTCGGGCAGCGCATCGAGCACCTCGGCGAGCCCGAAGCGCCCGACCATTTCGTCGATCCGCGCGGGAAGGTCCGGTTCCGGTACGCCGAACAGGCGCGCATGCAGCACGAGGTTCTGCCTGACGGTCAGCTCGCCGTACAGCGAGAACCCTTGCGACATGTAACCGACTCGCCGGCGCGCATCGATGTCGTTCGCGGCGACCGGACGGCCGAACAGCGTCGCCGTGCCTTCGGACGCGGCGAGCAGGCCCGTGAGCATCTTCATGGTCGTCGATTTTCCGCAGCCGTTGGAGCCGAGAAACCCGAAGATTTCGCCGCGACGGATCTTCAGGCTCACGTGGTCGACCGCGACGAAATCGCCGAACCGCATCGTCAGCGCGTCGGCCTCAATCGCGTAGCCGTCGGTCTCATCGGGCTGGAACGGCGTCAGCCGGATCGGCTGGTGCCCGTGCCGTCGCGCTTCCGGCAGCAACGCGATGAACGCGGCTTCCAGCGTGTCGCAACGGGTGCGGGCGAGCAGTTCGCCGGGGCTACCCGTCGCCAGTACGCGGCCGGCGTCCATCGCGATCAGCCAGTCGAAACGCTGGGCCTCGTCCATGTACGCGGTGGCGACGAGTACGCTCATTGCCGGACGGGCGGAGCGAATACGTTCGATCAGCTCCCAGAACTGAGCTCGCGAGAGCGGGTCCACGCCGGTCGTCGGTTCGTCCAGGATCAGCAGGTCGGGGTCGTGAATCAATGCACAGCACAGACCGAGTTTCTGCTTCATGCCGCCGGACAGTTTGCCGGCAGGGCGGTCGAGAAACGCATGCAGCCCGGTGCTGTGCGTGAGCGCGTCGATCCGGCGGCGTCGCTCGGCCGCATCGTGGCCGAACAGTCTGGCGAAGAACTGCAGGTTTTCCTCGACCGACAGCGTCGCGTACAGGTTCCGGCCCAGCCCTTGCGGCATGTAGGCGATGCGCCGGCATACGCGTGCTCGATGGACGCGCGACGACAGATCGCCGCGGAGGACCCGTACACGGCCCTGCTGCATCGCACGCGCGCCGGACACGAGCGCGAGCAGGCTCGACTTGCCGACGCCGTCCGGTCCGATCAACCCGACCATGCGGCCGGCCGGGATATCGAGCGTCACGTCGTCGAGCGCGTACGTCGCGCCGTAGCGCAACGAAACGCCCGACAGTCGGGCGACCGCGCCCGATTCAATGGATGCCGGCGGACCTTCGCCCGCACCGGCACCGGTATCGACGGGCAACGTCGCGTTCATTGCGGCACCTTGATCGCGAGGCGCGCCGGCCAGCCGGCGTTCGGATCGGTCTTCAGCCACGCGACACCCGGCAGGCCGGTCTTGACCAGCTTCAGGTGGCGCTGTAGCAGATCGCGGTCGATGCGCGCCTTGACCCGGAACATCAGTTTCTGCCGTTCGGTGGCCGTCTCGACCGTCTTCGGCGTGAATTGCGCCGTGCTCGACACGTACGACACGCGTGCCGGAATCACGTATTCCGGCGCAGCATCGAGCACGATCCGCACGTCGGCGCCGAGCGGAACGCGGCCGACGACCGTTTCGGGCAGGAAAAACGTCATGTAGACGTCGGACAGGTCGACGACATTGAGCACCTTGCCGCCTGCCGGCAGGACTTCGCCCGATTCGGCAATGCGGTACTGGACCCGCCCGTCGCGCGGCGACGTCAGCTCGCTATCCGAGATATCGGCCTGTACGCGCGCGACGGTCGCTTGCGCGGCCGTCACCGCCGAGCGCGCGGCGACGAGCTGGGCCCGCGTGGCGTCGATCCCGGCCTGGGCGGCTTCCACCTGAGCGCGCGCGGCGTTCACGGTCGCCCGCAGGCTGCCGGCGCGCGCGCGATCGTCGTCGAGTTCCTGCAGCGACGACGCACCGTCCCGCGACAGCGTTTCGGAACGCGCCAGCCGGCGCGTGGCCGCGTCGAGTTCGCTTTCGCGCTGCACGACGAGCGCATCCGCCGCAGCCTTGTCGCTGCGACGCTGGGCCACCTGCGCGTCGATGCTCGCCGCGGTGTTCACTGCCTGTTGTTCCCGGGCCTGCGCCTCGTCGAGCTGCGCCCGCAGGACGACGACGTCCATGCGGGCGAGCGGTTGACCTGCGCTCACGAAATCGCCTTCGTCGACGAGCATGGCGGTGACGCGCCCCGGCAACTTGGTCGCGACGTCGATCTCGATCGCCTCGATGCGGCCATTGCCGCTGACGAGCCCGGCGTCCGTCCGCGCGTCGCGCCAGCGGGTCCAGCCGTAGTAAATCAGGCCAATCGCGAGCACGGCCGCACCGGCACCGATCAGAATAGGGCGCTTGATGGTCTTCATGGTATGGAACCCGAATCGATGGAAAGGTGGTTCGATGCCGCGGCGGCGCTGTAGGTATCGGGCGTCCCGCCGCCGAGCGCGCCGTACAGCGCGACGCGGCTCGATAACAGCGCGCGACGCGTCATCACCCATTGCTGCTCGGCGTTCATCAGGTCCCGTTGCGCATCGAGAACTTCCAGGAAGCGGGTTGCGCCGCTGTCGTAGCGCAGTTTCGCCAGACGTGCGCGCTCGGCCTGGGACGCGAGCGTCGCCCGTTCGATCGCGACCTGGTCGGCGAGCCAGTAGCGCGCGGCGAGTGCATCGGACACGTCGCGAAACGCGCGCTGCATGGTCTTCTCGTACTGGGCGAGCGCCTCGTCGCGCTGCGCGTGCGCGAGCGCGAGATTCGACCGGTTGCGGCCGCCGTCGACGAGCGGCAGCGTGACGTTCGGAATCACCGACCACACGCCCGTTCCGGACGACAGCAGGTCGTGCAGTGCGGTGCTCCCCGAACCGATCGCGCTCGTCAATGCGATACGCGGGAAAAACGCCGCACGCGCTGCGCCGATGTTCGCGCGCGTGGCCTGCAGTTCGTGCTCGGCCGCGATCACGTCCGGACGCCGCGCGAGCAGCGACGACGGCAGGCCCGGCGCGAGCGACGGGGTCACAGCGCCGTCGTCGAGGGTCAGCGGCGCGTCGGCCAGCGCCGGCGTCGCACCGACGAGCAATGCCAGCGCATTGGCCGCCGATGCCCGCGCCTGCTGCAACTGGACGCCGAGCGACTCGGCCTGCTGCAGCAGGATCTCCGATTGCGTCAGGTCCAGCCGCGAGATCGCGCCGGCCGCGTGACGCAGCTGGAAAATCCGCAGCGATTCGTGCCGCGAGTCGATCGTCGCGCGCGTCAGCGCGATCCGTTCATCGAGCTCGCACAGGGTCAGATAGGCGTCCGCCACGCTGGTAATCACGCTCAGCGTCACCGCTTGCCGCGCTGCATCGCTCGCGAGATAGCGCTGCAGCGCCGACGCTTTCAGGTTGCGCACGCGGCCCCAGAAATCGATCTCCCATTGCGTTTCAGCCAGCTGGACCTCGTATACCTGGCCGATGACCGGCGCTGGCGTCAGGAAGCCGCCCGGCGTGCGAAACCGCACATAGGCCGCGCCGGCGCCGATCGTCGGCCATTGATCCGCGCTGCGGATACCGTAGACGGCGCGTGCCTGTTCGACACGTGCAACGGCTGCACGCAGATCCCGATTGTTGGCGAGTGCCTGCCCGATCAACGCGCGCAGACGGACGTCGACAAAGTAGTCGTACCAGGCAGGCGGCGCCTGCGCAATGGAGACGCTGCGGGCGGAAGGATCGGGGAACGCGGCGGCGATCGGCGTGGCGGGAAGTTCGTCGGGGGGCGCGAGCGACAGGCGTCCCGACAGCAGGCCCGCGCCGGCCGCCAGCGCAACGAGACGAATGCACCGCGCGATGGCAGGCAAAAACAGCGGAGGAACCGCGACGGCGCGCATGGGATGCCTCATCGGATACGAGAACGCTGGATGGCGCCGCCTGCATGGCGACGCCGCTTCGGGTTCACTTATATCCGACGATTGCCGCGCGCCCCCTTGATCTGTATCACTGCGGCCGTAATGCGTTTCGAGTGAAGCCTCGCTCGACATGCTTACGGCAGATCGTCCAGCCGATGTTCTGTTTATGGGCGGTCGCCCGGCGCGAGATTCAGCAGCACGACGAACGACAGGATGCTCAGGATCAATGTGACGATCGAATACCTGAACACCCGCTCGTCGAACAGCATCCCATGCACGATGCCGGCCAGCGACGCCAGCGCGATGAACACGCTCAGCGTCGCGAGTGCGATGCGGTACTGCTTTCGGTTCATGACGGTCTCCCGGAAAGCGGTTCGGTCATATCGCTGCGCCATGTGCGCGTTGTCGCCTGGTTTGCAGCCTCTGTCGCCATGATCGAGTCGCGCTCCGGCGGGCCGTTGATCTGCATCAACGGACAAACTGGGCGGTTGCGCACCTGGTCGCCGTTGCCGCAAGCCTGCGGATGATTGATCCTCGTCAAGCCGCCAGTGCCGCCATGCGCGATGCTGAATCGGGTACGGCACACATCCGGTCGCACGCTTCGCGACCGGCACACGCCGGGACGGGAGACCGACATGAAGTCCGACGCAGCACTCAAGCAGGATGTCGAGCAAGCACTGTTCTGGAATCCGGCGATCGATTCGCGCCGGATCGACGTCGACGTACGCGACCGGATCGTGACGTTACGCGGCACGGTCGACAGCTGGGCCCAGAAGCTCGAGGCCCAGAAAACCGCGCTGCACGTCGCAGATGCGCGCGCGCTGGTGCTCGAATTGAACGTCGAGCCGCCGGAGGATGCCTGCGCCGACCACGAACTGGCGATCGCGATCACGTTCGCGCTTGGCTGGCAGGAGGCATTGCGCGATCACCGAATTCGCGTCGAAGTCGATCACGGCTGCGTGACGCTCGACGGCGAGGTCGATCATGCGTTCCAGAGCCGTGCAGCGGAAAAAATGGTGAGCCGGATGAAGGGCGTCGTCGGTGTCGCGAACCGCATTCGGGTGCGGGCCGACCATACGGTGCCCGACGTCGGCACACGGATTGCCGAAGCGCTGGCCCGTCGCGCGCAGCGCGAATCAGCCGGAATCTCGATCGATGCGGACGACGGCATCGTCACGCTGACGGGCACGGTCGCGTCGCTGGCGGAAAGGCGTGCCGCGTGCGGCGCGGCGGCATCGGTCCGGGGCGTGCGCGAGGTCGTCGACCGGTTGTCCGTCGCGTGACCGTCGCGCCTGTACCGTCCACTACCACGGAGAAGCAGCCATGAATCGTTCGCATTCCGGCCCCGGCCGCAATTATCTGCGCCGCGACAAGCGCATGCAGCCGCATACGAAGGACAGTTATCGCGATCCGAAACGGCCGTCGGGCGACCGGATCTGCGAAGGATGCGGTGCCGTCTGCGACGCCGGCCGCTGGACCTGGTACGCGACGCCGCTCGACCGGCGCCAGCTCGAATGCCCGGCCTGCAAGCGCATGCGGGAAAACGCGCCGGCCGGCGAACTGGTGCTGCGCGGCGAATACGTGCGCCGGCATCGCTCCGCGATCCTCGAACTGCTCGAGCGACAAGCCGATCTTGAGATGAGCGAGCACGCGCTCGAACGCATCATGGAGATCGAGCAAACCGGCGACGCGCTCGTGATTCGAACCACCGGCGTGCACGTGGTGAGGCGCATGGGCGAGGCGCTGCTGCATGCGCATCACGGCGCGCTGGCATTCAACTATCGCGACAGCGAGGACGTGCTGCGCGCGAACTGGACCCGTGACGCGGCCTGAGCGGTCGCGGGTTCGGCGCACAGCCTCGACGTCATGAAGAAAACATTCGATTACTCCGGGTTGATGATCCCGATCGCGTTCGCGGTCCTGGTCGCCTATCAATTGCTGGCGGCCCAGCCGGCGACGACATCGATTTCGTACAGCGATTTTCATCGGCTGGTCGACGCACGGCTCGTCGACGAGCTCGACATCGGCCAGTCGTCGATCTCGGGCGCGCTGCGCATGCCGCAGGCCGCCACCATGCTGCCGGCTTCCGACGCGGTCGCCGTCAAGAAGGCGGGGTCGCCGTGGCGCTTCACGACGAATCGTGTCGGCGACGATCATCTGGTCGCCGCACTGACGGCCGCCGGCATCCGCTATCGCGGGATGCCGGATTCGGGCTGGATCGCGATGCTCGCGACGTGGCTGCTGCCGATGATCGTGCTCGTGCTGGTCTGGAACTTCATGATGCGGCGGCCGGGCGGGATGCGGGACCTGAGCGGCATGGGCAAGAGCCAGGCCCGCGTGTACGTGCAGCAGGAGACCGGCATCACGTTCGACGACATCGCAGGTATCGACGAGGCGAAGGCCGAGCTGCAGCAGATCGTCGCTTTCCTGCGCAGCCCCGAGCGCTACCAGCGGCTCGGCGGCAAGATTCCGAAGGGCGTGCTGATCGTTGGCGCGCCGGGCACCGGCAAGACGCTGCTTGCGCGTGCCGTCGCCGGCGAGGCGGGCGTGCCGTTCTTCACGATCAGCGGATCGGCATTCGTCGAGATGTTCGTCGGCGTGGGGGCGGCCCGCGTGCGCGACCTATTCGAGCAGGCGCAGCAGAAGGCGCCGTGCATCGTGTTCATTGACGAGCTCGATGCGCTCGGCAAGGCGCGCGGCGTCGGACTGATGTCCGGCAACGACGAACGCGAACAGACGCTCAATCAGTTGCTGGTGGAGATGGACGGCTTTCAGGCGAATTCGGGCGTCATCATCATGGCCGCGACCAACCGGCCGGAAATCCTGGATCCCGCGCTGCTGCGCCCTGGACGGTTCGACCGGCACATCGCGATCGACCGGCCGGACCTGGTCGGACGCAAGCAGATCCTGGCTGTCCATACGAAGCGCGTGAAGCTGGCACCGGAAGTCGACCTCGCGGAACTGGCGCAACGCACGCCGGGCTTCGTCGGCGCCGATCTCGCGAACGTCGTCAACGAAGCCGCGCTGCGTGCGGCCGAACTCGGCAAGCCAGCGATCGCGATGACCGATTTCGACGAAGCGATCGACCGCGCGATGACGGGCATGGAGCGCAAGAGCCGCGTGATGAACGAGCAGGAGAAGCGGACCATCGCGTACCACGAGGCGGGGCACGCGCTCGTCGCGCAAAGCCGTCCGCACTGCGATCCGGTGAAGAAGGTGTCGATCATCCCCCGCGGAATTGCGGCACTCGGCTACACGCAACAAGTCCCGACCGAGGATCGCTACGTGCTGCGCAGGAGCGAACTGCTCGACCGGCTCGATGTGTTGCTCGGTGGGCGGGTGGCCGAGGAAATCGCGTTCGGCGACGTATCGACTGGCGCGCAGAACGATCTCGAACGCGCGACCGCGCTCGCGCGGCACATGGTCATGCAGTATGGGATGAGCGACCGGCTCGGGCTGATGACGCTCGACGATGCGGTATCGCAGGGCGGCGTGCCCGCCGTGTGGACACCGGGCGACGGCCATTGCAGCGAGCACACCGCGCAACTGATCGACGAAGAGGTGCGCGCTCTGCTCGACGATGCGCACGCGCGGGTCGCGGCGACGCTCGGCGAGCACCGCGATGCGCTGGAGCGGATCGCAAGCAGCTTGCTGCAGCACGAATCGATCGATCACGACAGGCTGACGGCGCTCATCACGCCGCCGGACGATACCGGCGACGCGCGCCGGCCCACGCAGGCCGACACGGAAACGACCACGGACGCCTCCGTCTGAAAGAACGGTCGCCGGGGCGCGCCGAGCTCGGCCGCTGGTCTCCGTGCGTCGTTCAACAGCCAATGCAGCCCGGGCGCTTGCGCCGCGCCTGCGCCGCGTCGTCGGTCACGACCGACGCGAGCCGCGGATCGGGCCGGAACACCGTGACTCCCTTGAGTCCGTCACGCCATGCCTGGAAGAACAGCGCGTCGACTTCCGCGAGCGAACATTGCTCCGGCAGCGTCACGGTCTTCGAGATGCCGGCGTCGACGCACGGCTGCAGCGCCGCGAGCATCGCGACCTGATCGGCCGGTGCGATATCCGCCGCCGTGACGAAATAGTCCGGCAGCCCGACGCTGTCGCCATGCAGGTCGCGAAACAGCCGGTAAGCGTGGTTCTCGACACGAAACGGCCGCACCCGTCCGTCCGCGGTGCGCACTAGGCGACGCTGCGTCCAGCCGAGCGCCGGCTCGATTCCGTTCGAACAGTTGTCGCAGAACGCGAGACTCACGCTGCCGGCCGGCGCGAACGACAGCAGATGGCTGTTGCGCAGCCCGTGCCGCGCGATCGCGTGGTGCACCTTCAGCGGCAGCAGCGTGCGGTGCGCGGGGCCGGTCAGATAGGCGGCGGGATCGTACGCGGGAAACACGCCGCGCTCGGCGGCAAGCGCGGCCGATGCGGCAAACGCATGCTCGCGCATCGTCAGCACGATGCTGCGTGCGAACGCCCGCGCTTCCGTGCCGTCGTAGCGCAGCCGCAGCATCGTCAGCGCGTCGCCCAGGCCCGTTATGCCGACCCCGATGCGGCGCGTGCGCCGCGCTTCGTGTTCGTGCGCGGCGAGTGGCCACTCGGTCAGGTCGAGCACGTTGTCGAGCATGCGCACCTGGATGCGCACCGCGTCGGCGAGCCCCGGGAAATCGAAGCGCGGCTTGCCGCCGACCCCGAACGGGTGATGGACGAACCGCGACAGGTCAATCGGCCCGAGCACGCAATTGCCGTACGGCGGCAGCGGCTGCTCGCCGCACGGGTTCGTCGCGTCGATCCGCTCGTGTTCGCGCAGCGGATTCGTGTCGCGGATCGTGTCGAGGAACAGCAGCCCCGGCTCGGCGCTGTCCCGCGCCGCGCCGACGATTTCGTGCCAGAGCGTGCGCGCCGGAATCGTCGCATAAAGGTACCGGCCGTCCGGCCGCCGGATCGGTGCGCAGGCCCCGGAACGGGGCCGCGCGTGATGGACGAGCGCCCAAGGCAGGTCCTGCCGGACCGCTTCCATGAACGCATCGGTGACACCGACCGACAGGTTGAACGTCGGCCAGCGCGATCGTCCGCGCTTGGATGCGACGAAGGCCGCGAGATCCGGATGATCGCAGCGCAACACCCCCATTTGCGCGCCCCGGCGCGGCCCGGTGAACGGCAGCGCCCGGCACATCGCGTCGAAGCGGTCGATTGCGACGCATGCGCCTCGTTCGGACGACACGCACCGTTCGTACGCGCCGGCAGGCGGCACCGGCGAGAAGTCGTAGCCGATGCCTCCCCCCATCAATAGCGTGCGCCATGCGTCACTGAGCGCACGAGCAAGCGCTGCGTCGACGGCCGGCCACCGCGCGCCCGGCGGAATCGCGAGCGGATGGACGAAGCAGTTGACCATCGTCCCGCCGGTATCCGCGCCGGCGTTCGCGAGGATGCGGCCCGCGCCGATCGCGCCGTGCTGTAGGTTCCGGAAGAACGCGCGCTCCACCTGCGCACGGAGATCGGCCGGCTCGGCGAGCGACAGTGTATGCGCGACGCGATGGAAGAGGGCCGTACGAGACGTTTCGCCGGGCTGCGCATAGCGTTCGGTGAACACGGTGGTGCAAAGCGGTTGCTCGTCCATGGCGGGGCTCGGCAACGATGAATGACTCACTGTAGGAGTCCGCCCGGACGCGTTGTTGATCGAGCGCAAGCGGGCGCCTTCGCGGCGTGGCTTGACGGCGGTCAACGCGGTGGCCGGTATCGAACGTAATGTGGAGCCACGGCCGGCACGCATCGGTTGCCGGGCATCGCCGCGCCGGCGTCCCAGCCATCGATCGAGAGCCACCCACCATGACCGGCATCGTTACCGTCACATTGAATCCCGCCGTCGATGTTGCTACGTCGGTCGAGCACATCGTCGATACGCACAAGCTGCGCTGCGCGCGGCCGCGGCGCGACCCCGGCGGCGGCGGAATCAACGTCGCCCGGACCGTTCACCGACTCGGAGGCGACTGCGTCGCGCTGTACCTGGCCGGCGGGCCGACCGGCGACGTCCTGACGGCGCTGCTCGAAGCCGAGCATCTGCCGAGTGAGCGAATCCGGATCGCCGGCGAGACCCGCGAGAACGTTTGCGTGACAGAGACCGCGACCGGACGTGAATACCGCTTCCTGATGCCGGGGCCGCTGGTCACGGGTGCGGAGTGGCGCGCCTGCGCGGCGCGCACCGACGCCATGCAACCGTCGCCGCGCTATCTCGTGTTGAGCGGAAGCCTGCCGCCCGGCGCCCCCGACGATCTCTACGCGACGCTTGCGCGGACGGCGAAGGCAAGGGGCAGCCGCGTGGTTGTCGACGCGGCGGGCCGGGCGCTGCAGGCGGCCCTCAAGGCCGGTGTCCATCTCGTCAAGCCCAGTATTGGCGAACTGAGCGCGCTGGCCGGCGAACCGCTCGACGACACGTCGGCATGCCGGAAGGCGAGCGAACTCGTGGCGCGCGGCCAGGCCGACATCGTCGCGTTGACACTCGGCGCACGCGGCGCATGGGTCGTCACGCGCGATCGCACCCTGCGCCTGCCCGGCAGGCCCGCAGCGGTGTGCAGCACGGTCGGCGCCGGAGACAGTTTCGTCGGCGGCATGGTGTGGGCGCTGGCGTGCGGCGTGCCGTTCGACGATGCGTGCCGCTACGCGCTGGCGGCATCGGCGGCGTCTGTCGAACGTCCCGGGACGGCGCTGTGCACGCGCGACGACGTCGAGCGGATTCACGCCGAACTGGTTGCGCAGGCAAGCTGACGGGCGGGCGGCCCGGCACGTGCCCGATCTCGTCGGTGCGCGATCGATCGTTGATCTGGCTCAGCGGCATGCGCGCCGCGATCGCAAAAAATGGGGAACCCATTCCACGAGATCCGCCATGGTCTATCGACTGATCGCCTGCCTACTCCTGCTGTCGTGCATGCGACCGGTTGCGTCCGCCGACGTCGCGACGGTCGTTTCTCCACCGGAGCGCGTGCTGATCCTGGTCTACCATCGGTTCGCCGCCGCGCGGCTCGATTCGATGACGGTGCGCATCGACACGTTCCGCAATCAGTTGCAGGCGATCGATGCGAACGGCTATCGCATCGTGCCACTCGCCGACGTCGTACGCTGGCATGACGGCCAGCGCGATGCCGTGCCGGCGCGGGCGGTCGCGATCACGGTCGATGACGGTCACCGCTCAGTCTACGAGGTGCTGCGCCCGCTGCTGGCCGCGCATCCGGCTCCGGTCACGCTGTTCATCTATCCGTCGGCTATCTCCAACGCCAGCTACGCGATGACGTGGGACCAGTTGCTTGCGCTCGGGCGGGCCGGGTTCGACATCGAGTCCCACACGGTCTGGCATCCGAATTTTCGCGTCGAGCGTGCCCGGCTCGCACCGGACGACTACCAGCGTTTCGTGTCGTTCCAGTTGAGCCGGTCGCGCGCGCGGCTCGAGGCCGAAACCGGCCGTCCGGTCCGGCTGCTGGCCTGGCCGTTCGGCGTCCATGACGCGCTGACCGACCAGCTGGCCGCTCGCGAAGGCTACGTCGCGGCATTCACGCTCGACGCGCGCCCCGTTCGTATCACCGACTCGGCAATGGCGCTGCCACGCTATCTGATGACCGACGCCTGCGACACACGATGCATGAACGGATTGCTGAGAACCGTCGGGGGGAACCCGTGATCGAACGTCTGATCGTCTGTCTGCTCGTGTCGCTCGCGGGATTCGCCGCCCGGGCGGCGCCCGTCACGATCACCGTCGTCGATGCGACGAACGGGCGCGCGCTGGCAGGCGCGATCGGCCACGCGCCGGGCGTGAACCGGACCGCGGATCGCGAGGGATCGTTTTCGCTGGAGATCGACGCCGCCGGAACGCGCCTGAGCGTGCGTGCGCCAGGCTACGCGCGAATCGAGGTCACTCTGGCTCCCGCCGCGGCCGCGTACACGATCCGCATGACGCCGGTGCGTCCGAAGGCGGTCTACCTGTCCGCCTACGGCGTCGCAGACCGCACGCTGCGCGACGCGGCGCTGTCCCTCCAGGACCAGACGGCGATCAATGCGCTCGTCATCGACGTGAAGGGCGACAGCGGCGTGACGCCTTATCGCAGCAAGGCGCGCGAAATCTCCGGCGCCGCGAGCCATGTCGCCGGTGCGATCGTGCATCAGCCCGATTTGCCGGACCTGCTGCGGACGTTTCATGCACGCGGCCTCTACTTGATCGCGCGAATCGTCGTGTTCAAGGACGATCCGCTCGCGCGGGCTCACCCCGAGTGGGCCGTGCGCGACGCGGCCGGCGAGATCTGGCAGGACCGCGAGCATCAGCGCTGGATCGACCCGACGTCGCGCGCGGCGTGGCAACACAATTACGATGTCGCCGAAGAAGCCGCCCGCATGGGTTTCGACGAGATCCAGTTCGACTACCTGCGGTTTCCCGACGCCAACGGCCTGCGATTCGCCGAGCCCAATACCGAGGCAAACCGGGTCACCGCGATCGCCGGATTCCTCACCGGCGCGCGCGAGAGACTGCAGCCGTACAACCTCTACACGTCGGCCGACATCTTCGGCTACGTCTGCTGGAACACCGACGACACCGCGATCGGACAGCGGCTCGATGCGCTCGGGCCGGCCCTGGACTATGTGTCGCCGATGCTGTACCCGTCCGGCTTTACGTGGGGCCTGCCCGGTTGCCGGAAACCGACCGAGCATCCGGGCGAGATCGTTGCGCGGTCACTGGCTGAGGCGAAGCGCCGGACCGGCCTGGACGGTGTCCGGTTCAGGCCGTGGCTCCAGGCTTTTCGCGACTATGCATTCGATCGCCGGCCGTTCGATGCCGACGAGGTCCGCGCACAGGTCGACGCGGCCGACGCCGCGGGCACGGATGGCTGGATGCTGTGGAATCCTCGCAATCGCTACGATCCCGCCATGTTGCCGCACTGACCGGCAGGTTTGGAGAACGTAGCGATCGACAGCACGAAGGCACTGCGGCCGATGCTAGGCCGGATACCCGAGCGGGCATTCGCGCCCGGCCGCCGCCGGATGCCACCGTGCAACCAGGACGCACGCGACCAGCATGACGACGACCGCAACGCCGTGCACCGGATTGCGCAGGCACGACGTGACCTGATCGCTGCGCCCGACACCGAACAGGCACCACAGGCAGAAGTGTTCGCAGTTGTTCGTGAGAAGCCGGTAGCGGCATTCGCCGAGGCGCGATGCCGCGCGGCGCGCGGCCTCTGTTCCGTCGTACGGCGCGCGCGCGTGGCGGATCACCGCGAGCTCGAAACCGGCGCGAAAGCCGTCGAGGGTCACGACCTCGACCGCGCCGCCGCTCAGGTGGCGCGACCATCCGGCGTAGTGGATCACGTTGCCGTCGCCGACATAAATCCCATGATGCAGATAGCCATGGCGGCGGGTCACGAGGTGGGCACCGACCGGCGGTTCGCCGTCCGGTATGGCGTCGTCGGCGTGCACTGCGGTCGGATGACTCATCGCCAGCTCCTCGGCCCCGGCGGCGGCGGGCGAAAACCCCGCGTCGGCCGCGAAACACGTTGCGTCCTGTCACGTCTCCAGTATCGACAGTGACGCCGCGCGGGACAATCAGCGTGGCCTGAGCTTGCTGTCCGATGTCGAGCCACCGTGTCGGAAATTTCCGACGGGCCATGCAATAACGGCTGACAGACGTTACGGACGATAGCGCCGGACGGATGCCGCGCCCTCGTGTTGCCAGGCTTGCGGCCCGCTCGGGAAGACGGACGCGACGACTGCATCGCGGCGCCCGCTGCGGTGTCGGTCTGCTTCGACAGGCGCGCTCTTGACATGAGTCAACGGGAAATCGGCGTTCCGCGCGACGCTGGCAATGTCGTCGAAACGCCTGCGACGTCGCCGCACGCGCCACGTTCCGCGACCGGACAGGGGGCATCGCGACCATGCAGGGCCAACCAGGAGAGTGGAGATGAGGACCGGAACCGTGAAGGCGCTGCTGCTGGCAGCCTGCCTGCTGAACGTCGGCGCGAACGCGCTGGCCGAAACGTCGACCGAACCGGTCGTGCGCAACGGTGTCGCGTACATCACCGGCGGAATCGGCCAGGACGAGGTCGCCGCGTTTCGCGATGTCGCGCCTCGATACAACCTGCGGATCACCTTCGCATCGAATGCCGGCCAGTACCTTGCCGACATCGATGTGACGCTGTCGTCCGGCAAGTCGAAGCTCCTCGACGTACACACGAGCGGACCGTTCCTGTTCGCGCGGGTGCCGCCGGGACGATATACCGTGTCCGCGCACGACAGGGCCGTGCAGGAGGTGCGGCGCGTCGTCGTTCCGGCGCGGGGCGCCGTCGACGTACGCTTTTACTGGCACGACCCCGATCGGCGCGGAACGATGCGTCTGTGCATGGCGTGCCCGGCCTCGCAGCCGCAAGCTGACCGCTAGCCGCGCCGTGCCCGCCGCACGTCGACGGCGGCTTTTGCACCGGCGGCAGGCCGGCCGAAACGCGACGTGCGCCTGTTGTCCGGCCCGGCCGCGCACAGCGGCGCGGATGCGACCACGAAGCTTGAGCGGTCAGAACTGCTGGTCGTAGTTGAGACGGACGTGCTCCGGATGGGCGAGACCGTCTCCCGTGATCGTGAGATCGATGTGATATACGCCTTTCCAACGTGCGTCGAACACGTTCCCGTAGGTGACCGCATTGCCGTCCGGCGTCGGGTCGAGCTGCATTCGCGTCGGCTTCGAATGGAAGGAACTGGCTTCGCTTCGGGGGCCCTGAACAACGGCGGCGACGCGAGCATGTTCAATGCGATTTCCGTTCGACTTGTCGAACAACGCGACCGTGAGCAGGTACAGGTTTACATTGTTCGATGCGTCGCCGGCATGGCCGCCCGGCGTGGCGGCGCGACTCGCCGGAACCACCCCGTAATGGACGACCAGCGTGGGTGTCGTCACGGTGCGCGTCAGATCGTTCGCGCAGGCGGTCGATACCTCGCCGGCGAGCAATGCTAGCCCGGCTAGCAGCACAGGAAAAATTCGCGATCGCATCGAAGCCTCCTCGGCGGTGGTTCTACCGCGTCGACAATGCGCGCGCAGAGCGACCCGGTATCGTGCTTCCATGCTGACGTGGAGCGAAAACGCGGGCTTGACGCAGATCATGCCGCCGCCAGAGGTGCGACGTCGCGTCATTCGGCGAATGCGCCGGTTCCGCTCCGGCGACCTGCCGTGTCATTCTGCGCCGCGCGAAGGATGGCCGCGTCGGAACGTCAACCGGCGCTGTTCGACGAGCGCGCGCCAGTCCAGCTTCATCAACGCGAAGACGACGCCGAGCAACACCAGTTGCGTGACGACGAAGTATCCGCCGAGGTAAGTGCCTTCGAGTTCGGACTCCACGTCCAGCCGGGTCGACGCAAAGCGGCCGAGGTACGCCCAGATCGCATAGGTCGTCGCGCGGCCGACGAAGAACGCCGCCGCGATGATCCTGAGTGGCAACCCGGACAGCCCGTATGCGATGAACAGATAGTTTGACGGAAGCGGACTCAACGCATAGAAGAAGAACGCACCGGCGGTCAGTGTCCGGTGCTTTCGCAGCCAGCGCGTGGCGACCTCGATGTTCGCCCGATCCGATTCGCGCATCCAGCGGGAGCGTACGAGCGATCTTGCGAAGGTCGCCAGAATGACGCGGCCGGTCGTCGCCGCGCCGGCCGCCACGACGGCGAAGACCCACGGATTGCCGTCAGGCAGGTTGAACCCGACCCACGACATGGCCATCCACGTGGGCGGTGCGAACGCCGGTATGAGATTCAGCAGGAGAATCAGCAGAAAGAGTACTGCCAGCGTCAGCACGATATCGACTCCAGGCGCTCCGGTGTCACGCTTCGATTGTGCTGACGAAAGGCGTCGACCACTTGACTCACGTCAAGCAACTGGCCGCGCCAGTCGGTCGCGTCACGCGCATCGCGCTGACTCAGGTCAACCGTCGCAACGCGGCGTTGCCTAGACTGATGCCACGCCGTCCGCAACCGGTACCGGATGCGGCGAATCCCGCCCCGTAAGGCGATCGGAAGAATGGTCATGCCCCGAATCCCTTGGTCGATCGATCTCGCGTTGCTGGTTCTGGCGGCCGTTACGCTCGCCGCGGGGGGGCATGTGCGCGGCGTTCGGCGCGCCTTCGCTCGCGCGATTCGCGTGGCTGCTGGGTACGGTGCCGGTCTTGCTCGCGTTGACGGTATCGCTGGCAATGGCGGCGGCGAAACGGCAGGCCGGCATCGACGTGCTCGCATGGCTGGCGATCGGCCTGGCGATCATGCTCGACGAGACGCTGACCGCCGCGGTCATCGGGTTGATGCTGGCTAGCGGCCGGATGCTGGAGCGATATGCGCAAGACCGCGCGCAACGCGAGATGACCGCGCTGCTCGGCCGCGCGCCGCGCCAGGCGACGCGGTTCGAGAACGGTGAGTGGCGTTCCGTTGCACCGGCAACCATCGTTCAGGGAGACCGACTGCTTGTGCGAAGCGGCGAATGCGCGCCGGTCGACGGCACGTTGACCGGCGACGCGGAGCTGGACGAATCGATGCTTACGGGCGAGTCGTCCATCCAGCGGCGACGTTCCGGAGAAAACGCATGCAGCGGCGTGGTCAATGCCGGCGCGCCATTTGAAATGGTCGCCCGCACGACGGCGGCCGACAGCACGTTTGCAGGCATCGTCCGCATGGTCGAGCGCGCACGGCACGAGCGCGGTCCGTCCGTGCGTCTTGCAGATCGCTACGCCGCATTCTTCGTGCTCGCGTCGCTGCTCGTCGCCGGTACCGCGTGGCTGCTGACCGGCGATGTCGCACGTGCGCTTTCCGTGCTCGTCGTCGCCACGCCTTGTCCGCTGATCCTCGCCGTGCCGGTCGCGATCGTCTCGGGCCTGTCGCGTTGTTCGAAACGGGGCATCCTGGTCAAAGGCGGAGGCGTGCTCGAACGGCTTGCGCAGGCGACGATTCTCTTCTTCGACAAGACCGGAACGCTGACGGGCGGGCGCGCACGCATCGTCGCGATCGAATGCGGCGCCAGCGTCGGAAGGGGCGACGTGCTGCGCTTCGCGGCGTCGTTGGCGCAGGCCTCGGGCCATGTCGTCTCGGATGCGCTGACGGTCGCGGCGCGAGAACGCGGGATCCGCCTGTCCCCACCGTCGGCCGTCATGGAGACGGCCGGCGAGGGCGTGACCGGCAGGGTCGACGGCCGTGTCGTTGCGATCGGCAAGTTCGGGTACGTCCGCGCCGGCGCGACGGTTGCCCCCTGGTGCGAAGCCTTCCTGAAGCGGGTAGGCAACGCGGGCGGGGCTGCCGTGTTCGTCGGCATCGATGGCGCCATGGTCGGCGCGATCCAGATGGCCGACCAGGTGCGGCTGGAAACGCCGCGGGCGTTGCGGCTGCTCAAGCGCGAGGGCGTCGAGCGTCTCGTCATGCTGACCGGCGACCGGCTCGACATTGCCCAGGCCGTTGGCGAACTGCTGGGCGTCACCGACGTGCGCGCCGAACAGACGCCCGCGGACAAGCTTGCGGCCGTCCAGGCGGCACGCGCGGAGGGCGTGACGATCATGGTCGGCGACGGCGTGAACGACGCGCCGGCGCTGGCGGCAGCCGACGTCGGCGTCGCGATGGGCGCGCGGGGAGCGGCCGCGTCATCCGAAGCAGCCGACGTGGTACTGCTGGTGGATCGGCTGGATCGACTCGTGGATGCGATGCGCATCGCCCGTCGATCGCGCCGGATCGCGCTCGAGAGCGTGTTGATCGGCATGTCGCTATCGGTCGTCGCGATGACGATTGCCGCGGCAGGATTCCTGCCGCCGATTGCCGGCGCGGTGATCCAGGAAGCCGTCGACGTCGTCGTGATCGTCAATGCGCTGCGCGTGTTGCTGGTGCGGCCGCCGGAAGCCCGGCTGGCCGGTGTCGACGTCGAGCAACTCAGGCGCGAGCATGCGGCATTGTCACCGTTGCTGGACCGGCTCAGGGATCTCGCGGACCGCTTGCCGCAACTGTCCGGAGTCACCGCCGCCAGCGAGCTTGTCGATGCCGTCGACTCGCTGGACCAACGGCTGCTGCCGCACGAGCGCGCCGACGATCTGGAGGTTTACGCGCGGCTTGCACCGCTGCTCGGCGGCGAGGATCCGCTCGCGGCGATGAGCGGCGCACACCGGGAGATCTTCCGGATGGTCCGGTCGCTCAGGGAGATGGTCTCGGACCTGCCGCGCGACGGAACGAACCCCTTGCAGGTTCAGGCGATACAGCGCCTGCTGTACGGGCTGGAGGCGATCGTCCGGCTGCACTGCGCCCAGGAGGAGGAACTGTTCCACGCCGTGGGAGCGGATGCATGACGACACGTCGAAACGCATCATTCATGCGCGCGGCGGGTTCACGAGCAGAACCGGCGTCTTCGTGATGCGCGCCACGCGTGCGGCCACGCTGCCGACGAGCCAGCCCGTGACGCCGTGTCGCCCATGGGTGCCCATCACGATCATGTCCGCGTTCCATTCGACGGCATGGCGCACGATCAGATGAGCGACGTCGGCGCCGGCCCAATCCGTCTGAATGAGTTGCGACTGTACTTGCACGGCCCTGTCGCCGAGCAGAGCCGTGGCCTCCTTCAATGCACGATTGCCTTCGCCGATCAATGCGTTATCCAGCGTCTCGACGGGGACGAAATCACCCAGCGAGACGGGGCGATCGAGCACGCATATCGTACGGAATTCCGTATCCGGTCGCGACCACTTCAACCCCGTTCCCAATGCGTTGAGCGCAATCGTGCTTCCATCGACGGCGAACAGCATCCGCCGCGGCAGATGCTCGGCAACCGACGCGAAGCCCTCCGGAACGATGAGCAGCGGGCAGCCGACGAACTTGCCGAGCGGGCCTGAAATCGTTCCTTCTACCCAGCGGAGCAAGCCGTGATGCTGACGTGCACCAACGATCAGGAGATCGGCCCGCCAGGCTCGCGCGCTGTCGGCCAGCGCATGCACGACATCCCCTCCACGAGTAGCCAGGTCGAAGGTCTCCGTGTCGACGGCGAGGTCGTCGCGCTTCATGACGGATTGGGCGCGCGATAGCGCGTCGGATGCATCCCCGAGCAACTCGTCGCGCGCCGACTCGAGAAATGCCATGGTCTTCGATCCGAGCGGGACGAGCGTTCGCGGGTTTTCCGCGACGCTGACGATATGTACCTCCGTGTTTGTCGGAAGGAACGCCTTGGCATACGCGAGCGCATGCGCGGATGCGCTCGAACCGTCCACGGCGATCAGCACGCGTCGCGGAGCGGGGACGGCCTGGGCGGGTGAAGGGCAGGTGCTCATGAATGTCTCCCGATGGCGACCGACGGTCTTGTACACGGCATTTTTCGCACGGTGCGCTGCCGCGGGGTTGACCTCCGTCAAGCACCTTCGTCGTGGGTGTCCGGGGCGACGGGGCCTCGTCGGTGACCGAAGGCCGACCGTATCGGCGCGCTATTTGTCAGACCTGACGGGATCGACTGCTAACCCGCTGCTCAAGCCCGCGCCCGCGCTCAATTCCGGTCGCCGGGCGGAATCCTCGGCCGGGCGACGCGCGTCGGCAACGGCAGAATGCGCGGCAACACGTTCTCCGACTTGAACAGCCGGTGCGCCACCGCACCAAGCACGTGCAAGCCCACCAGCGCGGCCAGCCCATATGCCGTCAGTGCGTGCAGCTCGCCCAGCCAGTGCGACAGTTCGCGGCTCTCGGGCACCAGCGTCGGCAGCGAGAAGAGTCCGAAGCAGCTGGCGGCGTGCCCGGCCGCATTCGTCTTCATCCACCCGAGCACGGGAATGGCGAGCATCAACACGTAGAGCAGCGCGTGGACGCAGCGTTCCGCAAGCCGATTCAGCGTGCCGACCGGATTGACCGACGGCGGGAGCCGGCGTCGCATGCGCAGCCGATTCGCAACGCGAATCGCCACGAGTACGAGAATGGCGACGCCGATCGACTTGTGCAGGCCGACGAGGTCTTCGTTGTCGTCCAGCAGCAAGCCGACGATCAGGTTGCCGATCAACGCGGCGGCCAGCAGCCAGTGCAGCACACTGATCGACAGTGGGTAACGGGTAACAGTTTTCATGACGGGAATGCCTGTTCAGTGTCGCAAGCGTGTCCGGCCCGGGTTAGCCGAGCAGGTCGTGATAGTGTTTTTTCGAACCGTTGATTCGCCGCAACGCCTGCTTCGCGCCCGGCAGATCATTGGCTTCGATGGCACGGTCGACGGCGGTCAGTTCATCGTGCAGCACGCGCATGCCTTCGTCGTAGGTCGGCTGATCGTTGCGATAGCGCTGGCGGCTCGCCCGTTGCACATCGCTTTCGAGCCGGGTCGCGTAGCTTTTCATTTCCGGAATCGTCCGGCTGCCCAACGCACCCTGCAGCGCGTGCTTCATGTCAGTCATCAGCGTCTTGATTTCGCCTGCGCGGGCCGGTGCGGCAGCCACGGAAAGCAGTACGCCCAGCGTTACGCAGAAACGGAGTCGAAACGGTAGTCTGTTCATGGTCGTCAGTCGATTGCACGTGTCGGTGATCGCGACCTTAGGGCACCGACGTTAACGGATTCTTAAGGGCTGGATTTTTCAGCGCGCCGCTTGATGCCCGCCCGTGCGCGCGGTTATCGTGCGGCAAGGGACGCCATGTCCGAACCCAAAGGAACGCGACGCCATGCGGGTGTTACTCGTGGAAGACGACAAGCTGGTCGGCAGTGGGGTCGAAGATGGCCTGATCGAGGCCGGCATGACGGTCGACTGGGCGCACGACGGCAGGCATGCGCAACTTGCGCTCGAAACAACGCCGTACGACCTCGTCGTGCTCGATCTCGGGCTGCCCCGCATGTCGGGAACCGACTTGCTCGGCTGGATTCGCAAGCGCCGCGATCACACGCCGGTACTGGTAATGACTGCGCGCGACACGGTGGCCGACCGCGTGAGCGGCTTGAGCGCGGGCGCCGACGACTACCTCGGCAAGCCGTTCGACCTGGCCGAGCTGATTGCCCGGTGCCGTGCGCTCGTGCGGCGTTCGCAGGGCCGCGGGACCGATACGATCGAATATGGCGAACTGACGGTCGATCCCGCATTGATGACGGTCGTCCGCGGTGCCGAACGGATCGCGCTGACTTCGCGCGAATGCGCGTTGCTGGTCGAGTTGCTAGCGAACCAGGGGCGTCCGCTGTCGCGCGCGCAGCTACAGGACAGCCTCTATGGCTGGAACGAAGAGATCGAAAGCAACGCGATCGAAGTGCATGTGTCGAACCTGCGCAAGAAACTCGGTGCCGAATTGATCCGCACGATCCGCGGCGTCGGCTACGTGGTGGAGAAGGCGTCGTGATGCGCTCGATTCGGCAACGGCTGGCCTTGCTGGTTCTGTCGGGTGTCGTGGCCGTCTGGGCGTACTCGCTGGTGTCGAGCTACCGCCAGGCGATTCACGAAGCGGAGGAATGGGACGATACGCGCGTCGAACAGATCGCAAGGGCGTTCGTCGCGCTCGACGCGGCCGATCTCCCGGTTTTTGCGGACATCGCCCTCGGGTCGGCCGAAGACAGAGACGGGGATAATGACGCATCACCGCGCATGCTGTATCAGGTCAGCGACACGGGCGGGCGCATCCTGGCCGCCAGCCCGGGACTGGAGTCGCTGGATCTCCCGGTGTTTCCCGCCGCGGCGTCGAGCCCGTCACGGTTCGACAATCCGAAGTGGCACGCGTATGTGCTGACCGATGCCACGCGCGGCCGTTCCGTGCGCATCTTCGAGCAGCGCACGCACCGTTCAGACTTGTCTGCGGAGGTGGCGCGCCGCATCGCCCGGCCACTCGCATTCGCGCTGCCCGTGCTGGCCGTGCTTATCTGGCTGGCGATCGGCCACAGCCTCACGCCGCTGCGTACGTTGTCCGAGGCAATCGACGCCCGTTCCCCCGACAGCCTCGATGCGATTGGCACGAAAGACATTCCCGATGAAGTGCGGCCGCTGGTCGCCGCACTCAATGCGTTGCTGCTGCGCCTGCGCGGCTCGCTCGATCGCGAACGCGCGTTCACGAGCGACGCCGCCCACGAGCTCAAGACCCCGCTTGCCGCGCTCAAGGTTCAGGCGCAGGTGGCGCTTACCGCACGCGATCCCGCTCGCCAGCGGCGCGCGATGCAGCGGGTCGTCGAGGGCGTCGACCGCAGCACGCATCTGGCCGACCAATTGCTCGCGCTGGCGCGACTCGACGAGGCGGTACCGATGCCGGGCGAGGACGTCGATCTCGCGCGCACAGTGCAGACCTGCATCGACGACCATCGAGCGAACGCGGAGCGCAAGGGCGTGTCGCTGGTGTCATGTGTCGATGGTCCGGTCGTCGCACATGCGCCGCCGACGCTGATGCGCGTCCTGCTCGACAACCTGGTCGACAATGCGATCAAGTACGGTCGCGAGCAGGGGTGCATCGAAATCAGGTCGTCGCAGGACGGCGGCGTGATCAGCATCCGGGTACAGGATGACGGCCCCGGCGTCCCAGAAGAAGATCTGTCCCGACTGCAGGATCGCTTCTTTCGCGGCGCGGATCACGACGAGAGTGGCAGCGGCTTGGGGCTGTCCATCGTCGCGCGCATCGTGGTCAAGCTGGGCGGGAATCTGACATACATCGACGGGCTGAACGGCGGCGGTTTCGGCGTGCACGTGACGTTGCCGTTGCCGGCTTGACCGGGGCTGTAGACGCAGGTGCCCAGATCGAACGTGTCGAGCTCGCCGGTTACAGATCGGACCGAAAGGACATTCGCTATCCGATAAGCAGGAAACGCACCGGCACGCGATGGTCAAATCATCTACAAGTCAAAATTTGAAATTATTTGGATTCCAAATTAACTCGACATAATTGTATCTGTCGTCGGAAAGCCTTGTAGTGCCTAGGTCGAAATTTCCGCACTTGAACGCACCGACATACCGAGTATTCGGTTCGCGGCGATATGGAAGTAAATCTCAGCTGGACATTGGGGCTTCAATTACGCCGATGCCGCCACCCGGACAGTCCGCTGGTTAGCCTAGGAAGCGAGCCCTGATAGTGCCGGGGTCGGGCACAGGCCCGCGCATTGTTGTGTCTGTGGACAACGCGACGAGCCGGTTCGGATGCGGTACTTCACGCAAACTGAATCGACCTTCAGCTGCTTCGGAGCGACGTGAGCGGGTATCGAGCGGCGCGGCAAACCGGGGCGCACTGACACGGTTTAATAGACACACACGTTCGAGCCGATTCCGTTTTCAATCGGCGATACAGAGCCAACCCGACGGGAAAACCCGTCGACAAGACGGGTTTGGGTCTGTGCTTGACCGCTGCTTGAATTCCCTCGTGTTCCCGCCATCGTTTGCGCGGGACCAACGGCGAGGGGACAGATCATGCGTGTGAACGATAATATGGACGTGATATCGCTTCGCGGCCGAGCCGAGAGTGCGACTGCCATGCGGATGGCCGGTCCGGCCGTATTGATGATATGTCGATCCGATAATATCAGCGCGGGCTGCGCCAGCGGAGATGGGCGATGACCACGCAGGACTTCGTGGCGTTGGCTCAGCAGTGTGCGCCCGCCGTCGCTCCGCAGACGTTGGCTGCCATTGTGCGCATCGAATCGGGATTCAATCCCTACGCTATCGGCGTCGTCCATGGTCGATTGGCGAGACAGCCTCGGCATGAGAACGAAGCGATCGCCACGGTCGAGGCATTGCAAGCGGCAGGCTGGAACTACAGCGCAGGCCTCGCGCAAATCAATCGAGCAAACTGGTCCCGTTACGGATTGACCGCGAGGACCGTCTTCGACGTCTGTCGGAACCTGAGCGCTGGTGCGGCGATTCTTCGGGCATGTTTTCTGCGCGCTCGCGTCATTCATATCCATCCACAAGAGGCGTTGCGCGCTGCGCTGTCGTGCTATGCGAGCGGGAATTTCGTAACCGGATTTCGCGTCGGATATGTGCGACGGATTACGGAAGCAGCGGCGTCGGGCGACACTTTCGTCCCTGCGCTGACGTCAGTTGCAAAGCCGATTCCGGTGATACCCGACCGTGTGACTGGGTCTCGGGCTGAGAGCCGCGGGCGCTCGACTCCTGTGTCTCCTCCACCCTCGAACCCGAACGACGATACAGCGCAAAGCCAAAATAACGGTGGAGTCGCAGGCAGTGCCGTGATCTTCTGAGCAAGGCAGGCAGAATTCGGCCGGATGGAGTGCATTATGAAATCTGTATTCCTAATTAATATAAGCGTCGTGAAATTGAGAAAAACGTATGTTGCGTGGATCTCGTTGAATTGGCGCCGCATCGCAGTGCTCAGCGTGCTTGTCATGGCAACCCCCACGGCATCTGCGCAACTCAGTCAGGTCAATACCTTGCTGATCACTATCCAGAACACGTTGCTCGGTGTAGGCGGGGTGGTGTGTTCGATTTCCATCATCTGGGCTGGCTTCAAGATGATGTTCCAGCACGCCCGGTTTGGCGATATTGCGCATGTTTTCATCGGCGGCCTTTTCGTTGGGTGTGCAACGGTCATTGCTGGCATGTTGATTCCGACGGCCTAACGTGAACACGGAGCTGATTGTGGACACACTCTCTGATCCCGTATTCAAAGGCTGCACGCGGCCAGCGATGCTATGGGGCGTTCCACTTGTACCGCTGTTGACGGTCGGTGGCGGTATGCTGATCCCGGCAATCTGGGTATTGATGGCGAGTGCGGCTTTGGGCGTCGCAATCGCACTGTTGATCGTTCCCGTGTTCGCGACAATGCGCATGATTACGCGTCAGGACGACCAACGTCTCGCTCAGCGCATGCTACGCGCGAAAATGAGACTGCACCAGCGCAACCGACGCTTCTGGGGCGCGCATGCCTATGCGCCGATCCGATTTAAGGCGCGAGGGTGACATGAGCGCACCGTCGGCACATGCAACCCTCATACCGCGCGAAGTGGTGCTCGCAGATTTCATCCCATTTTCGTCGCACGTCACGGACCGCGTGATTCGCACGCGCGAGGGTGACTATATACAAATCTGGAAGGTCCCCGGGATTGCTTTCGAGACGGCCGATCCTGCCGATATTCTCGCGCGTCATGTGACCTTCAATCAATTGGTGCGTAATTTGCCGGGTGGCCACGTCGCGCTATGGACGCATCGGCTTCGGCGGCGTACTGCGGACAGATTCGAGACGACCTATCTCAACCGATTCTGTCAGGATTTGGCTGAGCGCTACTACGCGAGCTTTGCCGGTTACACGATGATGACCAACGAGCTTTACGTGAGCGCCGTATATCGCCCTCACCGGACGCGATTGGGGCGGCTGTTTAGTCGTGCGGCACGCCGTACACCTGACGATATTCAGCGCGATCAACAAGACGCATTGCGTGCGTTGGCCGATATCGCTGCGCAGATCGAGACTGGTCTCAAACCGTGGTCGCCGTGTGCGCTCAGCGTGTATGAACGCGGCGATCCATTGACCAAGCGGCCCTGTCGCTATTCCGCCGCGCTTGAGATGCTTGGCTACCTGGTTAACGGAACGTGGGAGCCGGTACCGGTTGGATACGGTCGAATTTGCGACACGTTACCAACCTCGCGCCTGTTCTTCCACCGTGAGAAGCTCGAGATCCGCACACCTACGCGTACCCGCTACGCGGCATTGCTCGACCTGAAGGACTATCCGGAGCAAACCGAGCCAGGCATGCTTAATGGATTGCTCTACGGCGATTTCGAGTACATCGAAACGCAAAGCTTTACCGTGCTCGACCGTCCCAGTGCCAAGGAGGCGCTCGAGCGCCAGCGCAACCAACTGATTGCGGGAGATGACGTTGCTGTCTCGCAGATCGAGGCAATGGATCAGGCCGCGAACGATCTCGTCAATGGCGATTTCGTTTTGGGCGAGTACCACTACACGTTGGCCGTGCTGGGAGATACCTTGGATGAGGTAGTGCGGCATGTCGCTCAAGCACGAACGAAGCTTGCAGACGCCGGCTTCCAGAGTGCGCTCATTGATCTGGTCGCCGATGCTGCGTGGTTCGCGCAGTGCCCCGGCAACTGGCGATACCGACCGCGAGAGGCGAAGCTTACATCACGCAACTTTTGCGCCATGGCCAGTTTGCACAACTTCGCGACTGGAAAGCGAGAGGGTAATCCGTGGGGCGAAGCTATCACGATTGTCAAAACGCCCAGCGGGCAACCGCTCTATCTGAACTTTCACGCAACGCCCGAGAAAGTCGACTCAAACGACGAGAAGGCGCTTGCCAACACGCAGATCATCGGCCGAGCCGGTGCAGGCAAGACCGTGCTTGAACTGTTCCTGCTCGCGATGGCAATGAAGTACGGTGTGATGGGCGTGCTCTTCGACAAGGACCGAGGAGCGGAAATCGGGATTCGCGCCATGGGTGGTCAGTACACGGTATTTCACCGTGGTGAGCCCACCGGCATGAACCCGTTCCAGTTGGAAGTGGACGAGGCGACACACAGTTTTTGGATGCGTCTCGTGTGCAAGCTGGTCGACAACGGAGTACCACTGTCCGCGAAGGATGAGCTCGATATCTCTCGCGCGATCCGGGAGGTCGCACGCATGGATCGATCGCTGCGTCGGTTGTCCATGGTCAGGCAACTCTTGCCAAACGTTGGAGATAACAGTCTTCATGCGCGGCTTGCCAAGTGGTGCGCCGGCGGGCGCCTCGGGTGGGTGCTCGATAACCCGGTTGACCGGATTGATCTAGATGCGCACCAATTGTTCGGCTTTGACGATACAGAACTGCTCGACGATCCGGAGGTATGTGCGCCACTGACGATGGTGTTGCTGCATCTGACCGAACGCCTGATCGATGGGCGGCGTTTCATCTATGTGATGACCGAGTTCTGGAAGCGCCTGCGCGATCCGGTGTTCAGCGAGTTTGCCAACGACAAGCAAAAGACCATTCGCAAGCAAAATGGCCTGGGCATCTTCGATACCCAGTCGCCTGCGGACGTGCTGAGCAGTCCGATCTCTCGTGCGCTTGTAGAGCAGACGGCTACATTCTTCTTCCTCCCCAACCCGAGCGCAGACCACGATGATTATGTCCACGGTTTCAAGCTGACCGAAGCAGAATTCAACATTGTGAGACGCATGGGTGAGCACAGCCGGCTGTTCTTGGTCAAGCAGGGTCATCGTTCGGCAGTCGGGCGACTCGATCTCTCGGGATTGGGCGACGTGCTCGATGTCCTGTCGGGCACGTCAGACAATGTAGCGTTGCTCAATACGATCCGGGCCAAGGTCGGGGACGACCCCGATGTGTGGTTGCCGCGCTTTCATGATGCCCTGACTGCTCGCCGGCGCCAGACGAGTGCGTTTCAAACCGCATTGTCGAGCACCGCTACACACGTGCAAGGTGGTGTTCTATGAATGGCCTCTTCAGCGCGGTGGGCGGTACGCTCGAAAATGGTATGCACACGTACGTGAGCGATGCATCTTCTGCGTTGTCGTCCGCGTTAGTACCCGTGGCTACCACGGGAGTGTTGATCTGGGTTCTCGCGTATGGCATGGCAGTGATTCGCGGAGAGGCACACGAGCCGGTGCCGGCATTTGCGTGGCGAGGTATGAAAGTCGTCATCACGCTCGCATTTGCGCTAAGTGCGGGGCTGTACCAGTCGCAGGTCGTCACTGCTGTGAGCGAGACGACAACCGGCGTCGCGCAGGCAATTCAGGCAGCAGCCGTTCGTACCGGCGCGGGAAATGTTGGATGCGGGTCAGTTAAACAAGCGAGCGAGGCAAGCGAGCACGCTGTGGGCATTTATCGGACGCTCGATTGCTATGATCGGCAGCTTAACCTCGTGGTCGACGCCTATTTCGACAAGGCGACCCATGAAGGTCTGAGCATGAGCGGCATCGTCGCAGGTATCGGCGACCTCGCTTGTGGTCTGGTTGCCGCCTTCGGGGGCGCAATCTTTCTGATGGTGCTCGGCGTCGAGGTGATGATGGCGCGCATGCTGCTCGACCTCGTACTTGCGCTGGGTCCTATGTTCATTGCGTGTGGAGCATTTAGTCCTACCGTTCGCTTTTTCGAAGCATGGACTGCCAAGCTCGTGAACTATGCGCTGTTGCAAGTGTTGGTTGCTGCTTTCCTTGGTCTCGCGCTCGCAGCGTTCTCGGCCAACCTCGCACCGTTTCAAGTAACGATTGCTGATCCCGACACTTCTGCCGATGCTTTGGCTGCTGCCGCCCGTCAAGCACTTCAAGCAAGCGCCCCCTGGGCGGCGGCTTTCGGCATGTTTGTTACATCCGTGCTACTGGCGACGATTGGGTGGCAGTTGCCGGCGGTGGCTTCGGGGCTTGCGGGCGGTGCGACGGTCTCAGGCTTTGGAGCGTTTGTCGCCGGCTACGCATCCAGACGGGCGGCCGGTGCGATTGACCTGCCCCCATCAATAGGGCCAATGGGCTTCTAGCAAAGTCCCTTTAAACCAACTCCTGGAAAGCGGCAGGAGTATCCGCGGTTGCCCGATGTTTCGCCGCAAACTCTGACGGCGCAAGGTAGTTCAGTGCGCTGTGCGGCCTTTGCTCGTTGTAGTCCTGACGCCATGCCGCGATGACTGCCCGAGCATGCGCGAGCGTCGTGAACCAGTGCTCGTTAAGGCATTCGTCGCGGAACTTGCCGTTGAACGATTCGATGTACGCATTCTGCGTTGGCTTGCCCGCCTGAATCAACTTCAGAGCGACGCCGTTCGCATACGCCCACTGGTCAAGCGCGCGGCTCGTAAATTCGGGGCCCTGGTCTGTTCGCACCGCCTTGGGATAGCCACGGAAGCGAGCTGCGCGGTCCAATGCCCGAGCGACATACAAACCTGAGATGCCATGGTCGACA
>FTHQ01000291.1_pt1 | contig 40333 bp, 40 predicted proteins | sample 1641001 | NCBI WGS metagenome assembly FTHQ01 (sample SAMEA3914872, study PRJEB12502) | metagenome | biome: forest; material: soil | place: Canada | collected 2011-07-03 | depth 0.3 m | reverse complement strand
GCGTGAGGGGCCGGGCGGGGCGCCGTCAGGCCGGCAACGCGAACCGCGTCACCGCGTCGCGCAGCGCCTCGGCCTGATCGCGCAGCGAATGCGCGGCCGCCGCGGCCTGTTCGACGAGCGCCGCGTTCTGCTGCGTGACCTGGTCCATTTCGCCCACCGCGCGGTTGACCTGCTCGATCCCGGCGCTTTGCTCGCGGGACGCGTGGCTGATTTCGTCGAGGATTTCGTTCACGCGCCGCACCGACTGCACGATCTCGGCCATCGTCTCGCCTGCATGCGTGACGAGCGTCGCGCCGTGCTGGACCGTCTCGTTCGACGATACGATCAGCGACTTGATCTCCTTGGCCGCCGTCGCCGAGCGTTGCGCGAGCGAGCGCACTTCGGCCGCGACCACCGCGAAGCCGCGGCCCTGTTCGCCCGCGCGCGCCGCTTCGACGGCCGCGTTCAGCGCGAGGATGTTGGTCTGGAACGCGATCCCGTCGATCACGCCGATGATGTCGCCGATCTTGTGCGAGCGGTCGGTGATCTCGTTCATCGTGCGCACGACGTCGTCGACCACCGCGCTGCCGCGCGTCGCGACCTGCGCGGCCTGGCCGGCGAGCGACGCTGCCTGCGCGGCGCTGTCCGCGTTCTGCTTCACGTTCGCGGTCATTTCATCCATGCTCGATGCGGTCTGCACGAGCGCGGCCGCCTGTTCCTCGGTGCGCTGCGACAGGTCCGTGTTGCCGGAGGCGATCTCGCTCGCGCCGACGTTGATGTTCTCGGTGCCCATCCGGACGCGCGACACCATGTCGATCAGCCCGCTCTGCATCGTATGCAGCGCATGCAGCAGGCTGCCGCGATCGTCGTGCTTCACAGTCACGCGCGCGGTCAGGTCGCCCTGCGCGATGCGCTGCGCGGCGTCGAGCGCCACTTCGAGCTCGCCGCCGAGGTTCGCGCGCACGCTTTTCAGCACCAGCACCATCACGGCGGTCGCGATTGCACCGAGCACGGCCGTCATCGCCAGCCAGCGGCCGACGCTCGCGAGCACCGCCGAGCGCACGTCGTTCATGTACATGCCGGTCACGAGATACCAGTCCCACGGCGCGAAGCGTTGCACGGCGCTGGTCTTGTCCTGCGGCTTGTCCGCGCCAGGCTTCGGCCACAGATATTCGACGAAACCCTTGCCGCCCTCCGCGTTGCCGGCCTTCACGATCTCGACGAACAGGTGCCGGCCGTTCGGATCGGTGAAATTCGACACGTCCTTGCCGTTGAGATCGGACTTGATCGGATGCATCACGATCACCGGCTTCGAATCGTTGATCGAGATATAGCCGTCTGCACCGTAGCGCATCGCGGCGATCGCCTCGAGCGCCTTCTGCTTCGCTTCGGCTTCCGGCAGCGCGTTCTGCTGCGACAGCTTGTAGTAGTGATCGGTCACGCTCGCGGCCTGCGCGACCAGCGACGCGAGCTGATCGCGGCGATCCGCGATCATCGAGGTACGGGTCTGCCATGCGCCCAGCCCGGCGATCACGAGCAGGCCGAGCCACAGGATGACGATCATCGAGGCGAGTTTCTGATTCAGGGAGAGAGTGCGCATGGTAGGGGGTCGGTCAGTCGTGGAAGCTCGCCGGGTCGGCGTGACGGGATAAGTCTCTTGACGGCGCGCCATGCGTGTCGCCGTAGACGGGAAATCCCTTAGAGGCGGCCATTTCCGCATGCCCAGGACGCAAGCGCGGGCATCTATGCATATGCATAACAGCGGCCGCTATACTGTCGGGCGATGGCGTGCGCGCCGCGCCCGCACGGGCGGCGCGACGCCGAACCAAACCGAAAGGAGGCAACGATGCGGATTCTGGTGGTAGGGGCCGGCGCGGTCGGCGGATACTTCGGCGGCCGGCTGGCCGCGGCGGGGCGCGACGTGACGTTCCTGGTGCGCGACGGCCGCGCCGCGGCGCTCGCCCGCGATGGCTTGCTGATCCGCAGCCCGCGCGGCGACCTGACGCTTGCGAACGTGCAGACCGTGCGCGCGGGCGACGCGGGCGCTGGCGTCGCGCCGTTCGACCTCGTGCTGCTGAGCTGCAAGGCGTACAGCCTCGACGACGCGATTGCGTCGTTCGCGCCGTTCGTCGGGCCGCAGACGCTGATCCTGCCGATGCTCAACGGGATGCGCCACCTCGACGTGCTGCGCGAGCGCTTCGGCGCCGCGCAGGTGCTCGGCGGGTTGTGCGTGATCGCGGCGACGCTCGATCGCGAGCAGCGCATCGTGCACCTGAACGACACGCACGGCGTGTCGTTCGGCGAGCTGGCCGGCGGCGAATCGCCGCGCGTGCGCGCGGTGGCCGACGTGCTCGGCGGCGCGGGCTTCGATGCCACGCTCAGCGACGACATCGCCGCGCGGATGTGGGAGAAGTGGGTGTTCCTCGCGACGCTCGCCGCGAGCACGTCGCTGTTTCGCGGGTCGATCGGCGACATTCTCGCCGCGCCGGACGGCCGCCGCCTGCTCGAGACGATGCTCGCCGAATGCAGCGCGATCGCCGAATACAACGGCCACCGGCCCGACCCGGCGGCCAGCGAGCGGATGCAGCGGATGGTGCTGACGCCGTCGTCGCTGACCGCGTCGATGCTGCGCGACGTCGAGAACCATGCGCGCGTCGAAGCCGATCACGTGATCGGCGACCTGCTCGCGCGGCGCGACCCGCAGGCGGCCGATACGCTGTCGCTGATGCGGATCGCGTACAACCACCTGAAGACGTACGAGGTGCGCACGGCGCGCGAGCACGCGGCGGCGTAAGCCGGCGCGGGCGGCCGTCCGCGCCGTTCCGCGCTGCAACAAATTTGCCGTCCGGCACCGTTTATGGCCGGATTGCGCAAAAAAGTATCGGAAATCAGGCGTAAAGTTGGTGGAGCCGCGCGCTCGATCGACCTACATTGCTTCCCATGCGACCGGTCGCATCGCCGCGCGAGACACGCGGCGATGCGCGCACCGCCGAACAGGCCGGCCAGCGAACCATGGGAATGGAGACGCCAACATGATGCACCCCGATCTCGAAGTGGTCGAAGTGCGACGCGACGAGTCGTTCAAGGTCTGGTCGCATGGCTATCCGTATCGCACGATCCGCTGGCATTTCCATCCCGAATTCGAGCTGCACCTGATCGTCGCGACGCACGGCAAGTATTTCGTCGGCGATCACATCGGCTCGTTCGGCCCCGGCCATCTCGTGCTGCTCGGTCCGAACCTGCCGCACAACTGGGTCAGCGACATGGCCGAAGGCGAAACCGTCGAGCGCCGCAATCTCGTGATCCAGTTCGATCCGTCGTTCGTGCGCCGCTGCATGGACGCGTTCCCCGAATGCCGCGACGCGCAGGCGCTGCTCGACGATGCGCGGCGCGGGGTCGGCTTCGACGCGGCGACGAGCGCCGCGATCGCCCCGCTGTTCGATGCGTTGCTGACCGCGCGCGGGATGCGCCGCATCGCGCTGTTCATGACGATCCTCGAACGGCTGTGCGGCGCGGCCGAACGCACGCTGCTCGCGAGCCCCGCGTACGACCAGGCCGACGTCACGCCGACGCGGCTCAGTCATGCGCTGTCGTATATCGGCAAGAACCTCGCGTCCGAGCTGCGCGAATCCGATCTCGCGCAACTGACCGGGCAAAGCGTCAGCGCGTTCTCGCGCGCGTTCCATCGCCACACCGGCATGCCGTTCGTCCAGTACGTGAATCGTCTGCGGATCGAATCCGCGTGCCAGATGCTGCTTGCCGACGACGCGAGCATCACCGATATCTGCTTCCAGGCCGGCTTCAACAACGTGTCGAACTTCAACCGCCAGTTCCGCGCGGTGAAGGGGATGGCGCCGTCCGAATTCCGCGCGCTGCAGCGCCTGAACGCGCGCAGCCGCGAGCTGGCGCTGCATGCGGCGCCGACCGGCAATCCGCTGCCGCCGCGCGTGCTGACGCCCGGCGCCCCGGAGCTCGTGCCGCAGCCCGGATGATCGCCGGGCCGTTGCCCGCCTGAGTTTTCCTAACCGTTTCACCCCGCCGATCGCGCCGTTCACGTCGCGAGGGGCGCATTCACCCACGAAAAAGCTGCACACAATTCAGGAGACACCGTCATGACGCACGCATCGCCCGCTTCATCCCCCCGTCGCGCCGCCCGCCTGGCGGCCGTTGCCGCGCTCGCCGTCGCGGCCCTGTTGCCCGCCGCCGCGCATGCCGCGCCGCTGCGGATCGGCATGACGTTCCAGGAACTGAACAACCCGTATTTCGTGACGATGCAGAAGGCGCTGAACGACGCGGCCGCATCGATCGGCGCGCAGGTCGTCGTCACCGACGCGCATCACGACGTCAGCAAGCAGGTGAGCGACGTCGAGGACATGCTGCAGAAGAAGATCGACATCCTGCTCGTGAACCCGACCGATTCGACCGGCATCCAGTCGGCGATCACGCAGGCGAAGAAGGCCGGCGCGGTCGTCGTGGCGGTCGATGCGAACGCGAACGGCCCGGTCGATTCGTTCGTCGGCTCGAAGAATTACGACGCGGGCGTGATGTCGTGCGAATACCTCGCGAAGGCGATCGGCGGCAGCGGCGAGGTCGCGATCCTCGACGGCATTCCGGTCGTGCCGATTCTCGAGCGCGTGCGCGGCTGCAAGGCCGGGCTCGCGAAATTCCCGAACGTGAAGCTCGTCGACACGCAGAACGGCAAGCAAGAGCGCGCGACCGCGCTGTCGGTCACCGAGAACATGATCTCCGCGCATCCGAACCTGAAGGGCCTCTTCAGCGTGAACGACGGCGGCTCGATGGGCGCGCTCGCCGCGATCGAGGGTTCCGGCAAGGACATCAAGCTGACGAGCGTCGACGGCGCGCCCGAGGCGATCGCCGCGATCCAGAAGCCGAACTCGAAGTTCATCGAGACGACCGCGCAGTTTCCGGCCGACCAGGTGCGCATCGCGCTCGGCATCGCGATCGCGCGCAAGTGGGGCGCGACGGTGCCGAAGGCGATTCCCGTCGACGTGAAGGTCGTCGATCGCGGCAACGCGAAGGGTTTCAGCTGGTGAACGACGTGCGACGCGACGCGAAGGGCGGCGGCGCGGCCGACGCCCTTCGCACGGAGAAGCCGATGGACACGATACTCAGGCTCAGCCATATCACGAAAAGCTTTCCCGGCGTGAAGGCGCTGTCCGACATCGATCTGCAGATCGCGCGCGGCGAGATCCATGCGCTGCTCGGCGAGAACGGCGCGGGCAAGTCGACGCTGATGAAGATCCTGTGCGGCATCCACCAGCCGGATGCCGGCACGATCGAGATCGACGGCGCCGCGCGCCATTTCGCGGACTATCACGACGCGGTCGCGGCCGGCGTCGGCATCGTATTCCAGGAATTCAGCCTGATTCCGCATCTCGATGCCGTCGACAACCTGTTCCTCGGCCGCGAGCTGCGCAACCGCTGGGGCGCGCGCGACCGCAAGCGGATGCGCGCGGCGGCCGCGGCCATCTTCGCGCGCCTGGGCGTGGCGATCGATCTCGACGCGCCGATCCGCACGCTGTCGGTCGCGCAGCAGCAGTTCGTCGAGATCGGCAAGGCGCTGTCGCTCGATGCGCGCATCCTGATCCTCGACGAACCGACCGCCACGCTGACGCCGGCCGAGGCCGAACACCTGTTCGCGATCATGCGCGAGCTGAAGCGGCAGGGCGTCGCGATGATCTTCATCTCGCATCACCTCGACGAGATCTTCGCGGTATGCGACCGCATCACGGTGCTGCGTGACGGCCAGTACGTCGCGACGACCGAGGTCGCGCGCACCGACGTCGAGCAACTGGTGCGGATGATGGTCGGCCGCCGGATCGAAAGCAGCTTTCCGCCGAAACCTGCGCTTGCGGCCGACGCGCCGGCCGTGCTCGAGGTCGACGCGCTGCAGATCGAGCGCGACGGCCCGGTGAACCGCTTCGCGCTGCGGGCCGGCGAGATCCTCGGCTTTGCCGGCCTGGTCGGCTCGGGCCGCACGGAAACCGCGCTCGCGGTGATCGGCGCGACGCGTGCGCATCGCAAGGAGTTGCGCGTACGCGGCGCGGCGGCGAAGCTCGCCGATCCGGCCGACGCGCTGCGCGCGGGCATCGGCATCCTGCCGGAAAGCCGCAAGACGGAAGGGCTCGTCACGTCGTTCTCGATTCGCGACAACATCTCGCTGAACAACCTCGGCAAGTACCGGTCGATGCGCTGGCTGATCGACCGGCGCGGCGAGGCGCGCACCACGCACGACGTGATGCGGCGCGTCGGCGTGAAGGCGCCGTCGATCCACACCGAGGTCGCGACGCTGTCCGGCGGCAACCAGCAGAAGGTCGTGATCGCGCGCTGGCTGAACCATCACACGTCGGTGCTGATCTTCGACGAGCCGACGCGCGGCATCGACGTCGGCGCGAAAGCCGAAATCTACGGGCTGATGCGCGAACTCACCGCGCGCGGCTACGCCATCATCATGATCTCGTCCGAGTTGCCGGAAATCGTCGGCATGTGCGATCGCGTCGCCGTGTTCCGGCAGGGCCGCATCGAGGCGACGCTCGCCGGCGACGAGATCGATCCCGACACGGTCATGACCTATGCCACGGCCGGCACGCGAGGAGCGACCCATGAACCTGCCTGATTCTTCTTCCACGCCTTCCACGACGCTCGCGGCCACGGCCGGCGACGCGCCGCCGCCGCGCGCGATGTGGGCGCAGCTGCGCCGCTCGACGCTGTTCTATCCGCTCGTCGGCCTGATCGTCGTGTGCATCGCGATGATGATCGCGAGCCCGAGCTTCCTGTCCGCCGCGAACCTCGAGAACGTGCTGCGCCAGGTGTCGATCAACGCGATCATCGCGGTCGGCATGACCTGCGTGATCCTGACGGGCGGGATCGACCTGTCGGTCGGCTCGGTGATGGCGTTGTCGGGCACGCTCGCGGCCGGGTTGATGGTCGCGGGCGTCAACGCGGTCGCCGCGCTGGCGATCGGCATCGCGGTCGGCCTCGGCTTCGGCTTCCTGAACGGCGTGTTCGTCGCGTTCGCGGGAATGCCGCCGATCATCGTCACGCTCGCGACGATGGGCATCGCGCGCGGCCTCGCGCTGATCTACACGGGCGGCTATCCGATCGACGGGCTGCCCGACTGGGTCGCGTTCTTCGGCAGCGGCAAGGTGCTCGGCATCCAGGCGCCGGTGCTGATCATGCTGGTGGTCTATGCGATCGCGTGGCTGCTGCTCGACCGGATGCCGTTCGGCCGCTACGTGTACGCGATCGGCGGTAACGAGCAGGCGACGCGGCTCACCGGCGTGCGGGTCGCGCGCGTGAAACTGATCGTCTACACGCTGGCCGGCGTCACGTCGGCGCTCGCCGCGATCGTGCTGACCGGGCGCCTGATGAGCGGGCAGCCGAACGCGGGTGTGGGTTTCGAGCTCGACGCGATCGCGGCGGTCGTGATGGGCGGCACGTCGATCTCCGGCGGGCGCGGCGCGATCCTCGGCACGCTGGTCGGCGCACTGCTGCTCGGCGTGCTCAACAACGGGCTCAACATGATCGGCGTGAACCCGTATGTGCAGAACGTGATCAAGGGCGGAATCATCCTGCTCGCGATCTACATCAGCCGCGAACGATCGCGATAATGAAAAAATCATCGGTTATCCGAATCACTCAGGAAAGAGACAACTCATGACGACACCCGAAGCCCAGCCGCGCATGACCGCGGTCGTCTGCCACGGCCCCGAGGACTATCGCGTCGAACAGGTCGCGAAGCCGAATCCCGGCGTGAACGAGCTCGTGATCCGCATCGCCGCGTGCGGGATCTGCGCGAGCGACTGCAAGTGCTACACCGGCGCCAAGATGTTCTGGGGCGGCCCCAGCCCGTGGGTGAAGGCGCCGGTGATTCCCGGCCATGAATTTTTCGGCTACGTCGAAGCGCTCGGCGACGGCGCGGCCGAGCATTTCGGCGTCGCGCTGGGCGACCGCGTGATCGCCGAGCAGATCGTGCCGTGCGGCAAGTGCCGCTATTGCAAGTCGGGCCAGTACTGGATGTGCGAAGTGCACAACATCTTCGGCTTTCAGCGCGAGGTGGCCGACGGCGGGATGGCCGAGTACATGCGCATTCCGCCGACCGCGATCGTCCACAGGATTCCGCTCGGCGTATCGCTCGAGGATGCCGCGATCATCGAGCCGCTGTCGTGCGCGATCCATACGGTGAACCGCGGCGACGTGCAGCTCGACGACGTCGTCGTGATCGCGGGCGCGGGCCCGCTCGGGCTGATGATGACGCAGGTCGCGCACCTGAAGACGCCGAAGAAGCTCGTCGTGATCGACCTGATCGACGAACGGCTCGAGCTCGCGCGGCAGTATGGCGCCGACGTGACGATCAACCCGAAGCGCGACGACGCGCGCGAGATCGTCCGCGCGCTCACCGACGGCTATGGCTGCGACGTATACATCGAGACGACCGGCGCGCCGGTCGGTGTGAACCAGGGGCTCGACCTGATCCGCAAGCTCGGCCGCTTCGTCGAGTTCAGCGTGTTCGGCGAGGATGCGACCGTCGACTGGTCGATCATCGGCGACCGCAAGGAGCTCGACGTACGCGGCGCGCACCTCGGGCCATACTGCTATCCGGTCGCGATCGACCTGCTCGCGCGCGGGCTCGTCACGTCGAAAGGCATCGTCACGCACGGTTTCGCGCTCGAGGACTGGGACGACGCGATCCGCGTCGCGAAATCGCCCGAATCGATCAAGGTGCTGCTGAAGCCGGCCCGCTGACGGCCGGCGTGCGCCTCACCGGAGACATCATGGAATACGTCATAGGCGTCGACATCGGCACGCAGAGCACCAAGGCGCTGCTGGTCGACCGGCACGGCACGATCGTCGCGCGGCGCTCGGCCGGCTACCAGCCCGATACGCCGCGCCCGCTGTGGGCCGAGCAGTGGCCGCACGTGTGGTTCGACGCGGTGCTCGACTGCATCGGCGGCTGCGTGAGCGACGCGCGCGCAGGGCGTGCCGGCCGACGCGATCCGGGCGGTGTGCGTGAGCAGCCTGTACGGCGGCTCGGGCATCCCGGTCGACAGCGACATGCGGCCGCTGCATCCGTGCCTGATCTGGATGGACCGGCGCGCGACCGCGCAAGTCGACTGGGTCGACGAACACGTGAACGTCGAGCGGCTGCGCGTGATCACCGGCAACGGCGTCGACAGCTACTACGGCTTCACCAAGATGCTGTGGCTGCGCGACCAGCGGCCGGACGTGTGGGCGAACGTGCGCTATTTCCTGCCGCCGAACGCGTATGTGATCTACCTGCTGACCGGTGAAGTCGCGGTCGATCACAGTTCGGCCGGCAATATCGGCGGCGTGTACGACGTCGCGCGCCGCGAGTGGTCCGACGACGCGCTCGACATGCTCGGCATTCCGGCGACGATGATGCCCGAGCGGCTGGTCGATTCGACGGACGTCGTCGGCGGCCTGCTGTCGCAATGGACCGCGCAACTCGGGCTGCCGGCCGGCACGCCGGTCGTCGCGGGCGGCGTCGATGCGGCCGTGGCGACCTTCGCCGCCGGCGCGACGCGCACCGGGCAGCACGTCGCGATGATCGGCACCAGCATGTGCTGGGGCTACGTGAACCGGCACGTCGATGCGCGGCACGGCCTCGTCAGCATGCCGCACGTGTTCAACGGGCAGCGCGACCTGTACGTGTTCGGCGGTGCGATCGCGGCCGGCGCATCCGTCGCGTGGTTTCGCGACCAGTTCTGCCACGCGGAAACCGACGCGGCGCGCCTGCTGCCGCACGGCGATCCGCACGTGCTGCTCGAGGAGGCGGCCGAGCGTGTGCCGGCCGGCGCCGACGGCGTGCTGTTCCTGCCGTATCTGATGGGCGAGCGCAGCCCGGTGTGGGATGCGAAGGCGAGCGGCGCGTTCGTCGGGCTGAGTCTCGCGCACACGCGTGCGCATCTTTATCGAGCGGTGCTCGAAGGCGTCGCGTTCGCGTTGCGTCACAACATCGAGGCCGGCCGCCGGGGCGCGGCGGCGCTGGACGATCGGTTGATCGTCGTCGGCGGCGCCGCGCATTCGGCGCTGTGGATGCAGATCATCGCGGACATGACGGGTTTTCCGGTGTGGACGATCGAGCAGGACGTCGAAGCCGCGATGGGCGCCGCGCTGCTTGCGGGCGTCGGCGCAGGGCTCGTGTCGGACGATGACGCGCAGGGCGGCTGGGTCACGCTCGTCGAGCGCGCACGGCCCGATGCCGAGCGTGCGAACACGTACGACGCGCGTTTTTCGCTCTATACGGCGTTGTATCCGGCACTCAAGCCGATCATGCACAGGCTGGGCACCTCATCATGAACACACGATTCGATTTCAGCGGGGCAACGGTGCTCGTCACGGGCGCGTCGAGCGGAATCGGCCGCGCCTGCGCGGTCGCGCTGGCGCAAGCGGGCGCGCGCGTTGTCGCGGCAGGGCGCGACATGGCCGCGCTCGACACGCTCGCCGGCGAGATTGCATGCGATACGTTGCGCCTGGACGTCGGCGGTGACGAGCAATCGATCGATGCCGCACTCGCCGCGTACGAGGCGTTCGACGGCCTCGTCAATTGCGCGGGGATCGCGTCGCTCGAACCGGCGCTCGAGGTCGGCGCCGCGCAGTTCGATCGTGTGATGGCCGTCAATGCGCGCGGCGCGGCGCTCGTCGCGCGGGCCGTGGCGCGCAGGATGATCGAGCGCGACGGACGCGGCGCGGCGCACGCACGGGGCAGCATCGTCAACGTGTCGAGCCAGGCCGCGCTCGTCGGGCTGCCCGCGCATTTGAGCTATTGCGCGTCGAAGGCGGCGATGGACGCGATCACGCGCGTGCTGTGCATCGAACTCGGGCCGCACGGCATTCGTGTGAACAGCGTGAACCCCACCGTCACGCTCACGCCGATGGCGCAGTTCGCGTGGAGCGAACCGGAGAAGCGTGCGCCGATGCTCGCTGCGATTCCGCTCGGCCGGTTCGCGGAGCCGCACGAAGTCGTCGAACCGATCCTGTTTTTGCTGAGCGATGCGGCGTCGATGATCAGCGGCGTGTCGCTGCCGATCGACGGCGGGTATACGGCGCGCTAGATCGCGTCACGGAAGTCGCGGGCTGAAGTCGCGGCGCGGCCGGCGCGCGGCTAGACCGGATCCTTGCTCGGCGGCCCGTCCGGTTGCTGCGGATTGTCGTGATGACCGGGCGGCGACGCGAACGGATCGTCTTCCGGATCGCGGTTCGGGTCGGCCGGTGGCTCGGGCGTCGGGGTCGTGTGATCGCTCATGGAGAACTCGCGCGGTGCGTGACGGCGGTGGCGCGGCGGATGCGCCTCGTCTCCGTTATAGCCAATCGGGCGCGTGTTTGCAGCGCGATTCTTGCGACCGGTGGACGATCGTCGGCGAAATTCGTCCATTGACGGTGTTCGTGCGGGATCGTGCAGAACCGCACCATCGAAGTCAGCGCAAATCCGCCGGCGTATCGACGTCGCGCAGGATGCCGGGATCGTCGACATCGAGCAGGGTCACCGGCACGCTGGCGAACAGCGCACGGGCGCCCGTGTCGCCGTCGAGGGCGGCGAGCGCATCGAAATGGTGCGCGGCGAAGCCGACCGGATGGCCGCGCACGCCGCGATGCGCGGGCGCGACGATCGACGCGTTGTCGGCTTCGAGCGCGCGGGTGACGGTTTCGTAGGTGGAAGCGGCGATCCACGGCATGTCGCCGAGCGCGACGAGCCAGCCGTTCGAATCGGGCGTGGTGCGGACGCCGGCCGCGAGGCTTGCGCCCATCCCGCGCAACGCATCGGGGGCATAGACGACCTGACAGCCGGCTTCATTCAGCAGAATCGCAAGCTTTTCGGCGCCGGGACGCACGACGGCGATCACGTCGGCGGTGGCGGCCGCGAGACGGCGCGCGGCGGCGACCGCCACCGGCGTGCCGTCGGGAAGCCGGGCGAGCAGCTTGCTGTGCAGGCCGCTCGGGTCGAAGCGTTGACCAAGGCCGCCGGCGAGCAGGACGCCGGTGGCGAGTGACGCATAGGACATCGGCGCGGGGGGAGGGAGACAGGTGCTGCGATTGTGCGGGAGCCCGCGGGGATCGGCAAGTGAGGATGTTACCGAGTCACGCGTGTCGGATCGGGAAAACCGTCATCGCGACGTTTCGTCGAGCAGGCTTTCGTCGACGGGACCGTAAATTGCGTGCGATTCGTTCTGCATGACGGCCCAATAGCGGTCGCCGTATGACCAATGCCACCATTCGGACGGGTAATTCGTGAGGCCGGCGCGGGTCAGTGCGTCGATCAGGAACTGGCGGTTTCGTGCGGCCGGGCGGCTGATGAACGGGTTATGTGTGTAGCAGGCGCCGGATGATTGGTGGTCGGTGGCATCGAGTATGCAGCCGATGTCGAGTTCGGCGGCTGCGGTCGTTTTGGTCAGACGAATCGCCGATATGCCAGAGTCTGGTGGAAGATGCGCCTCGGTTCGGCCGGCGGGGCCGGCGACGCTTACCAGAGCGTCACGATGTGCGCGTACGCGCGGATTTTTTCGTCGCGGGTGTCAGCTGAGCGCCGAGTCGCGTACTGCCCACCACACCGATGCATGCGTATCCAGCACGATCACCGCGACGTCTCCCAATCCTCTTTCGCAATCGGATCGAGAGGATTGTCGTAGCGCATGACCGAACCGCGCAATATGTCCAACGGCTGAGCTTCGCGCGAGCGATACGGCCGAATCTCGAACGTCGGTTTGCCGTGGTCGGTGACGATCAATCCCTCGCCCGACACGTCGACGAGCCGGAAGTATTCGAGTGCGCGCGCCTTGAATTCGGATTTCGATACGGGAGCGTGCGGCATCACGATATGAGCAGGGTCATTTGACGAGATCGTTTTGGACCCGTCTTTCGACGCGGCGCGACTGACTCATGCTACGCATCCGCCCACTTCCTCAACAGGTTGTGATAAATCCCGGTGAGCGAAATGACCATCGGATCCTTCGCCCCTTTTTCCGCGGAAAGCGCCTGAATCTGCGTATCGAGCTGAAACAGCAGCGTGCGATCGCTGTCGTCGCGCACCATGCTCTGAATCCAGAAGAACGACGCCACGCGCTCGCCGCGCGTCACCGGCGTCACGTGATGCAGGCTCGACGCCGGATACAGCACGAGGTCGCCTGCCGGCAGCTTCGCGCGATGCACGCCATACGTATCCTCGACGCACAGCTCGCCGCCGTCGTACGCACCGGGTTCCTCGAGGAACAGCGTCGCCGACAGATCGCTGCGCACGCGGAAATCCGTGCCGCGCAGCAGCCGGATCGCGTTGTCGACGTGGGTGCCGAACGTCTCGCCGCCTTCATAGCGATTGAACAGCGGTGGAAATACCTTGAGCGGCAGCGCCGCCGAAAAGAACAGCGGATGGCGGGCGAGTGCGTCCTGAATCGCATCGCCCACCGCACGCGCGACCGGCGAGCCTTCCAGCAATTGCCGGTTGCGTTTCGCGAGCGCCGACTGCGCGCCGGACGTTGCGTTGCCGTCGACCCATTCGGCGGCATCGAGCAGTTCGCGGCATTGCGCGACTTGCGCTTGGGTCAGTACGCCGGGGATGTGAAGCATCATGATGCGGATTCCATTGCGTGCGGCGCGAGTTGCATGGCCGCCGAACGAAAAGCATCGAGCGGCGACGACACGAGATACGCGCGCATTTTCGCGATGAACGCGGGGGTCGCGGTGGCCGGCACCCGCGCGAGCCAGACGAGCGCCTCGTCGACGCGCCCGCGTTCGGCGAGCAGCCGCGCATAGTTGAACTGGCCGCGGAAGTCGCCGGCGACGGCCGCGCGGCGATAGTGGTCGAACGCGGCGTCGGTGTCGACCGCGACGACCCAGCCGTCCTCGTAGAAACCGCCGATCAGGTTGATCGATTTCGCATGGCCGAGCGCGGCCGCGCGGCGGAACCAGTCGAGCGCGTCGGTGCGGTTCTCGTCGACGCCGTTGCCGAGGGCGAGTGCGGTCGCGTAGTTGTACATGCCCCAGTCGAGGCCCGCCTGCGCGGCCAGCCGGTACCAGTACACGGCGACCGGCGCGCAGGCGGCCGTGCCCCAGCCGAACTCGTAGCAGCGTCCGAGCATGTTCATCGCCATCGGGTGGCCGGCTCGCGCCGCGTGCCGGAACCAGTTGAACGCGGCGGCCGGATCGCGTGCGACGCCGTGCCCGTCGAGCAGGTATTGCCCGTAGACGGCCTGCGCGTCGACGATGCCGTGCTCGGCCGCCGCCGCGACCCACGCGGCGGCGCGCTCCGGCGGCCCGGCCAGGATGTCGGCGAACTCGCGCGGCGATACCGACGCGAGCGCCTTCAGCGATACGGCCTCCATCGATCAGTAGCGCGCGTTCAGCGTGACGAACGCCGAGCGGCCCGGCGCGATCGACGCATAGTGCGCCGGATACGCCTGATCGAAGTAGGTGCGGTTGAACAGGTTGTTCACGTTCAGCTGCAGGTCGAGCTTCTTGTTGATCCGGTACTGCGCCATCGCGTCGAAGCGCCAGTACGACGGTACGGCGCGCAGGTTCGCGGGATCGCCGAACACTTCCGACATGTAGAACGCGCCGCCGCCGACCGTGAATTTCGGCGTGACGTCGTAGTTCGACCACATCGTGAGGCTGTGCTTCGGCGTATTCGGGAAGCGGTTGCCGTTGTTCGCGGTGTCCTTGCCGTTGTCGCGCAGTTCGCTCTTCATGTACGTGTAGCCGCCGAACACCTGCCACTGCTTCGTGACCTGGCCGGCGAGGCCGAGCTCGAGACCCTGCACGCGTTTGTTGCCGACCATCGCGTACTGGTTGTTCGGCAGCGTCACGCGTGCGTTCGTCGTATCGATCTGGAACAGCGCGGCCGTCAGCGACAGCTTGTCGTTCAGCACGTTCCACTTCGTGCCGAGCTCGATGCTGCGGTTCTTTTCCGGCGAAAGCTGATCGGCGTTCGGGCCGACGCCGCCGCGGCCCGGCGTGAGCGACTGCGTTTCGCTGCCTTCGCCGAGCAGCATGCCGGCAGGCGTCGACGACGTCGCATACGACGCATAGATGCTGCCGTTCTGCGCGGGCTTGAACACGAGGCCTGCCTGCCAGTTGAAGAGCGTGTCGTCGCGCGTATACGTCTTGCCGCCATTCGCCTTGGTGTCGGTGAAGCGGGTCGAGTAGTCGTCGACGCGCACGCCGGCGTTGACCTGCCAGCGCGGCGTGATCTCGATCGTGTCGAAGCCGTAGATCGACTTCGTCGTGGTGCGCGCATGCGCGTAGTCGTTGTTGCGCGTGATCGAGCCGGCCCACGGATCGTTCGGGTTCGGCGACCACAGGCTCGTGCAGTTGTAGCCCGACGGCGCGCCGATGCCTTTCTGGCAGATCGTGCCCTTGTCGGTCGCGACCGTGTACGAATCGCGCTTGCCCCATTCGCGCGACAGTTCGATGCCGGTCGTGAAGCTGTGCTTGAACGGGCCCGTGCGGAATTCGCCGAACAGCTCGGTCAGGTTCGCGAGGCTGTTGATCGAGCTGTTGCGGTTGTTGTTGCGGCGCCAGACTTTGCCGTTCACCACGTTGCCCTGGCTGTCGTCCGGCTGCGTCCAGATGTAGTCCTGCGTCGATTCCGTGTAGCGCGTGGTGTTGCGCACCGTGAGGTTGGGCGTGATGTCGTGCTCGATCTTGATCGTGCTGATGTCCGACGTGGTCTTGCGGAAGTCGCGGTCGATCAGGCCGTAGAAGTTGTGGCGATCGACGGGCGCCGGATAGATCGTGTCGACGTTCGCGGGCTTGTTCGACGTCGTGTAGAAGTACGGGATGCCGCCGTCGGGCATGTCGTCCGTTTGCAGGTGGTAGTAGCTCGCGGTCACGCGCGTCGACGTGCCGAGGCCGAACGCGATCGACGGCGCGACGCCCCAGCGCTCGTTGTTGACGGCGTCGCGGCCGGCGACGTCGTTGTTGTGGCTCATCAGGTTCAGGCGGAACGCGGCGTGATCGGCGAACTGCCAGTTGCCGTCGGCGGTGAAGCGGCGATAGCGGTCGGTGCCGAGGCCCGCGCTCGCGGCGGCCGTCGTGCCGAGATGCGGGGCCTTCGTGATCAGGTTGATGCTGCCGCCGGCGCCGCCGCGGCCGCCGTACGCGCCGTCGGAACCCTTGGTGATCTCGACGCGCTCGGTGTTGAAGATCTCGCGCGTGGTGGCGCCGGTGTCGCGCATGCCGTCGACGAACATGCTGCCCTGCGTGTCGTAGCCGCGGATGAACGGACGGTCGCCGAGCGGGTTGCCGCCTTCGCCGGCGCCGAACGTGATGCCGGGCACGGTGCGCAGCGCTTCGGTCAGCGTCGCCGCGCCGCTGCTCTGGATCAGTTCCTGCGGGATCACGGTGACGGATTTCGGCGTGTCGACGAGCGGCGCGGTGAATTTCGCGGAAGCGGAAAAGTCGGCCTTGTAGCTGTGCTCGGTCTTGCCCTGGATCTCGATCGGCGCGAGATGGCCTTCGGTGCTGGCGGGCGCCGCGGGCGGCGTGCCGTCGGCGAACGCGGGGCTGGCGGCGAGCACGCTGCAGAGGGTGGTGAACTTGCCGAGCTTCAGCTCGTCGGGACGGGACTTCATGGTGCGCTTCGACCTCGCGGTGTGGCCCCGGGGCAGTGCGCTGCGGAAATGTGCATGCCGGCGGGAATTATTACGATTTGTTTTCAGGCGGCATTCTATGTAATTTCCTGTTAAATGAGAAGCGTTCTTGTTCGCGTTTGTGGGGGAATTGTTGACGAATGTGACGGGGTGGTCGCGAGGCGGCCCAGGAGGCGCAAGCATGGCCGAATGGCTGGATATGACGGACCGGCAGGTCGAATTGGACTGGCTGTGTCGCGACGCTCGCCATGACAGCAAAGTGATAGTAGGGGCGCGTCATGCCGGTGATCACCGTTCGAAATTTGCCCGATGAAGTGCACCGCGCGCTTCGGGTCCCGCGCGGCCCGACACGGGCGCAGTACGGAGGCCGAGGTGCGCGACATCCTGGAGCGGGCCGTTCTGCCGGGCGGGCGGCTCGAGCTCGGAACGCTGCTCGCGGAAATCGGGCGGGAAGCGGGCGATGTCGATATCGGCGTGCCGCGCGACGAGACGCCAACCGGTCCGATGAGCTTTGAATGATCCTTGTCGATACGAACGTCATGCCCGAACCGCTGCGGCGTGAGCCGAACGCGGCGGTGATCGAGTGGCTCGATGCGCAGAACGTCGAGACGCTGTATCTCGCGGCGATCGGTCTCGCGGAATTGCGGTCCGGCGTGGCTGCATTGCCGGAGGGCGCAGGCGGGATTGGCTGCAGCAGAGTATCGGGCAGCGTGTGCTGCCGCTGTTTCGCGGTCGGATCCTGCCGTTCGACGACGCGGCGAGCAGGGCGTACGCGAGCTTTTGCGCGCGGACGCGTGCTGCGGGCAATGCGATCGCGGTCACCGATGGCTACATCGCCGCGACGGCCGAGACAAACGGCTCGATCGTGGCCACACGCGACGTCGCGCCGTTCCAGGCGTTGGGGCTGCGCGTCATCGATCCGTGGGCCGTCCGGTTCGCGATCGCCGGTTCTTTTGGCGTGCCGAAATGCAAAACGCGCCGTGGGTGGCGGCGCGTTTTGAATCGAACCATCAGGCTCGTTCCCTGACGCAACGGCGGCAGGGCACGAGCGTTTCGCAGTGGCGTCAATCGATCCCGTGAAACACAGCGTCTTCCGGGCCGAGGTACGCCGGCGGACGCCACGTCGCGTCGCGCATCGAATGCTGGACGAGATTCTCGACACCGAGCAGCACCGCGAAGATCGCCATCCGCACCGGAATGCCGTTGTCGGTCTGCCGGAAGATCGCGAGACGCGGGTCGCGGTTCAGGTCGACCGACAGGTCGTTCGCGCCGGGCCGGCTGTCGCGCGGCAGCGGGTGCATGATCAGCGTGTCCGGCTTGCATACCGAGTCGACGAGCGCCTGGTTGATCTGGAAATCCGGCGTGTAGCCTTCGAACGACTCGTCGGTGAAACGCTCCTTCTGAATTCGCGTCGCGTAGACGACATCCGCTCCGCGCAGCCCGGCCGCGAGGTCGGTCGTCTGCTCGACCACATGGCCGTTCGTCGCGATCTGGTCGACGATGTACGCCGGCATCTCGAGCGTCGGCGGCGATACGAGCGTGAACTTCAGCCCGCGGTACAGCGCGAGCAGCTTGACGAGCGAGTGCACGGTGCGGCCGTACTTCAGGTCGCCGACCAGCGCGATGTGCGCGCCGTCGACGATCTTGCCGAGCCGCGAGAATTCGCGCTGGATCGTATAGAGGTCGAGCAGCGCCTGGCTCGGGTGCTCGCCGGGGCCGTCGCCGCCGTTGATCACCGGCAGGTTGGTCGCGCGCGCGAATTCGGCCACCGAGCCTTTTTCGGGATGGCGGATCACGAGCGCGTCGACGTAGCCGGCCATCACGCGGCTCGTGTCGTAGATCGATTCGCCCTTGGCCATCGACGAGAACGTGAAGCCCGTCGTGTCGCACACCGAGCCGCCGAGCCGGCAGAAGGCCGCGCCGAACGACACGCGTGTACGCGTGCTGGCCTCGAAGAACAGGTTGCCGAGCACGGCGCCTTCGAGCACGCGCGAAATCTTGTGGCGTCGCGCGATCGGCTGCATGACGTCGGCCACGCGGAACAGCGCCTCGACCGAATCCCGCGAGAACTGGTCGACCGAGATCAATTGCGGCTTGCCTTCGAACAGGAACTGCTTCGCGAGCCCTTGTTTGTCTACGCTTTGCGTATAGTTCTCGCCATCCGGCGCCGAGCGCTCGACAATCTCCGACACGAAGCGCTCGACGATCTCGGGCATCCCTCGCGATTCCTGCGAATCGTCGGGAAGTAGCCAGGTATCCAGCGCGCGCCGGCTGACGCCGATGCGATTCGCGAACGCCTCGCGGGTCATGTTGAGGCGGCGCATCGCGTCGCGGAGGAAGGCTTGCTGGGGAACGGTCATCGGCGGCTCCTGGGCGGAAAATATACGCGGTGCGTATATTAGTTCCTGGCGCAATGAAGTCAAGAAAAATCTGCGTGCAAGCGGGGTGTGGCGCGCATGACACTCGGCGGGGCCGTACTGGCGCGCGGCGTGCGTCTCCGTATAATCAGGTCAGGCCCCGTGTCCGGCAGCGTGCCGGGCGCCAGCCGCACACGATTCGCCCGATCGGGCATGTTGATTCGAAGGAGAATGAGAATGACGCGTACGATTGCTGCAATGCTGCTGGTGGTGACGGCGGCGCTCGCCGGGTGCAATACGGTCGCCGGCGTGGGCCAGGACATTTCGAAGGGCGGCCAGGCGATCAGCGATTCGGCTGAAAAGGCCAAGTAAGCCGACCGGTTCCGGCATGCAGAAGGCGCCGGCCTTCCCGCGGTTGCGGGGAGGCGCGGCGCCTTTTTTTGCGCCCGACTCGACGCCGGCGGCGTCAGGCGCGCTCGACGAATGCGTAGCGGCCGTCGACCTTGCGCGGCGTGAACCAGCCGTAGTCGGGGAACACCCGGTTGCGGACGAACCATACGTAGCCGACCAGCACGACCGTGATCGCAAGGCTCGGCAGCGCGGCCGACGGATCGCGCCCGAGATCGGCGACGGTCTTCGGTACCTGCAGCAGCGACAGCAGAATGAACGCGTGATACGCGCCGACACGATGGGTCGCAAAACCCCAGATGAACAGCAGCGACAGCGGCACGGTCAACGCGAGGAACACGGTGACCAGCACGCCGCCGGCGCCGGACGCGAAGAAGTAGTACGCGAGCATCAGGCTGATGACCAGCTGCGCGATGCCGAGCGCGATCAGGATCCGGATGTGCACCTTGTTCTTGCGGCAGCGTTCGGGGTCCGGGCGCGACGCGATCAGATGCGCGAGCACGCGATCCTTGAGCCCCTGTCCGGACAGCTCGGCCAGTGCGTCGGCCTTCCTCGTTCCCGCGGACAGCAGCACCGCGATTCTTGTTTTGGCTTCCTTCCTGTTCATTGCTTGATCTGGCGGATTGTTGTTCGATGGTTGTCAAAGGGTCCGGCCACGCGAATATTGCATCTTGCGCAGTCGTGCGCAACGGTTTTGCGGGGCGCGGACACATTCCTACAGTCGTCGGCTGCATGGCCGGAAGGCGGCGGTCGAAGGCGGTGCGACGGGAAGGCGCCGCCATCGTTTTCGGCGGAACCAAGGAACGCGAGTCAATCGGTGGCGGTCCGCGTGGCGAGCGTGGCGGGCGATTCGACGGGCGGCTCGCGCCGCCGCGTCGCGCCGACGAGCATGCCGGCGACGACGAGCGCGATGCCCGCGACACGCGTGCCGGTCAGCGTTTCGCCGAACAACGCGACCGCGAACAGCACGGCCGAAACCGGCGCGACCGCCGTGAACAGGGCGGCCTCGGTGCCGCTCGTGCGCGCCGAGCCCGCATACCAGCACAGGTAGCCGAGCACGGTCGGAATCAACGCGTAGTAGACGATCGCCGACACGGCGCCGACGGTCCAGCCGCTCGCCACCGCGCGCCATTCGAACGCGGCCGGCACGAGTGCGAGCACGAAGCCGAGGCCCGACATCGCGGTGGAAAGCGCCAGCGGCGGCAACGGCGCGGCAAGGCGCCGGTTGAGCAGGATGAAGACCGCTTCGCAGGCGACGGCCGCCAGCACCAGCGCATCGCCGGCAAGCGTCCGGAGCGACGGCATCGCGTGGCCCGGCGCGAACGTGACGAACAGCACGCCGGCCGTGGCGAGCGCGGCGGCCAGCCAGTCGCGCGGCGTCTGCCGCTCGCGCAGCACGACGGCCGCGATCAGCGTCGACATGGCCGGCAGCGTGCCGAGCATCACGCCGGCATCGAGCGGCGACGACAGTTTCGTGCCGCTGATCAGCAGCACCGTATAGCCGACGCCGCCCGCCGCGGCCTGGATGACGAGCAGCACGGCGTCGCGTGCGGCAATGCGCGGCCAGCGCATGCGCTGCGCACGCATCAGCGCGAACAGCAGCGGCGTCGCGATCAGGAAACGCAGCGCGGTGGCCGCGAACGGCGGCAGGCCGCCGGCCGCGAGACGGCTCGCGATGACGGTGCTGCCGACGCCCGCCATCGCGGCGGCGAGATAGAGATAGCCGATCAGTCGTGTCTTCATGCGCCGCATCGTCGCGTACGGCGGTGGGGGGGCGTCTTGAACGAAATTGCAGCGGGGCGGGCGTCGAATGTGGTGCGCCGTCGACATGCACCGACGCAAGAGGTCACGGCTGACGTCTAGGCGGCAACCGCCGTCGAATGCAATGCGCGCGGCGGTCCGCGCACCGAGCACCGACAGCGCTATTGACCCGCCTGCGTGAACCGCCCCGGCGTGATCCCGAACTGGCGCGCGAACGCGCGCGTCAGGTGGCTCTGATCGGCGAAGCCAGCCTCGGCCGCGGCCTCGGCGATCGGCAGGCCGCCGGCCAGCAACGCGCGCGCCAGCCGCGTGCGCGACTGAACCAGATAGGCGTGCGGCGTGATGCCGAGCTCGCGCGCAAAGCCGCGCAGCAACTGGAAGCGGCTCACGCCGCTCAGGTCCGCCAGCTCGGCGAGCGATACGGGTACGGCCGGCGCTGCGTCGAGCCGCTCCCGGGCGATGCGGACCGCCGGCGCGACACCGGCCGCCGGCAGCGTGCGGTTGGCGTGCCGGGCGAGCAACCCTGCGACGAGCATCACGAGCGCTTCGTCGCGAGCGAGCGGCTGGGTTTCGCCTGCGACGATGCGTGCATGCAGCCGGCCGACGGCGGCCGCGAGCCGCGCGTCGCGCACGGCCGGGTGCGCAAGCTCGACGCCGCCGAGGCCTTCTTCCGCCGCGACGCCCGCGACCAGCGCCGGCGCGAGGTACAGCATCCGCCAGCGACGGCCGGTGCCGGCCTCGAGCGGCGAGCCGTCGTGCATTTCGCCCGGGTTGACCATGATCGCGTCGCCGGCCAGCGCGTCGACCTGCCCGCGGCCGCTCCACGACCGGTGCGCACCGCTGACGATCACGCCGACCCCGAATTCGTCGTGCGCGTGGCGCGGAAACGCGCGATCGGATTCGAGGCTGATCGCCTCGATGCCTTCGCCGGTGCGTCGGTAGTGGGTGACACGGTGCATGTGCGCTCCTCGCGCCGGTCGCGGCGCGGATCACGTGCACTTTAGCGCGTTCCGGCGCCGTGCGCCCTTCATCCTTTTGGCGGATACCGCGCGGCGCGCGCAGCCCGCACCATGTGCACATCGGCAGCGTACACGGCCCGCCGGGCCTGAAGCTGCGCGGGAGACGGCAGGTGGAACGACAGGATCCGGTATTCATTCAGGTGGGCGCGCTCGCGGACGGCTTCGCGCCGGAGGCGAACACCCTCGCGCCCGTCGACGCGCTCGTCGGGCGGACGCTGGCGCTCGAAGACGCATCGGGCGCATGGCGCGTCCATACGTTCGAGCCGGGCGCGCTGCAGTGGCGCGATGCGGCGACCGATACGGGCGGCCGCGCGCCGTGCCGCGTGACGCGGCTGCGCGACGGTCTGTACTTCGTCGACTACATCGATACCACTGCCCGCGCGACGTCGGTCAGCCTCGTGATCGATCTCGACAACGGCGTGTGGACGTCGGTCGTCGGTACGCTGCCGACGGAAGCCGACACGCGCATCGATGCGTTCACGCGCGTCGCGCGCGGGCTGCCGCTGACGGCCGTCGACGCGCAATTCCGGCACGGCACGCTCGGCGGCCACGCCCGGCCGGGCCCGCTGCATGCGCCCACGCGCGAGCTGATCGGCAAGCGGACGATGTACCGCTACAGCCCGACCGAATGCTACGAGCATATCTACCTGAACGAGAACTTCTACGCGTGGCAGTGCCTGCAGGGCGTGGAAGGCGGGCTGGCCGACGTCGACCGCTGTCATTACTTCAAGATGGCCGATGAGCTGTATCTGTTCGTGTGGCGCGAAAAGGTGGTGCCGACGCTCGGCGTCGTGCTGATCGACCTCGCGCAGCGCAAGACCGACGGCAAGATCTTCGGCTACCAGGGCGGCGATTTCGGCACGCTGTCGAATTTCCAGATCGGCGCTTATGCGCAGGTGCTGAACGAAACCGTGCATCCGCTCGGCGGCGAGGCGCAACGATGACTGCCGTGCTGGGCAGCGGCCGCCTGCGTGCGGATTTCGGCGGACGCGTCGTGCTCGTCACGGGTGCTGCGCAAGGGATCGGCGCGGCGATCGCGCGCCGTTTCGCGGAATCCGACGCATTCGTCGCGGTGGCCGACCTGAACGGCGAAGCAGCCGCCGCGCAGGCCGAGGCGCTGGTCAGCGCGGGCGGCGATGCACGCGCGTATCAGGTCGACGCCGCGAGCCGGGACGAACTGGATGCGCTCGTGGCGGCAGTCGAGCGCGACGGCGGCCGGCTCGATGTCGTCGTCCACAATGCCGCGTATTTTCCGCTGACGCCGTTCGAGCAGATCGACGCGCCGACGCTCGACCGGACGCTGTCGGTCAACCTGTCGGCGCTGTTCTGGCTCGCGCAGGCTGCGTTGCCGGCATTCGAGCGCGCGGGGGCCGGGCGGCTGCTCGTCACGTCGTCGGTAACCGGGCCGCGCGTCGTCTATCCGGGGCTCGCGCATTACGCGGCGTCGAAGGCCGGCGTGAACGGCTTCATTCGGGCAGCGGCGCTGGAACTGGCGCGCCGCCACGTGACGGTCAACGGCGTCGAGCCGGGGATGATCCGCACGCCGGCGGCCGGCAATCTCGGCGACGCATCGGTCGCGGCGCAGATCGCACGCGCCATTCCGCTGGCACGAATGGGCGAGCCGGAGGACATCGCGAACGCGATGCTGTTTCTCGCGTCGGCCGACGCGGCGTACATCACCGGGCAGACGATCGTCGTCGACGGCGGAGCGACGTTGCCGGAAAGCGGGGCGGTGCTGGCGGACGGGTAGCGGTAGGCCCGCGAGGGGGGAAGCGTCGAGGCCGTGTCGGCGTAGGCGTGCGACCCACGCCATGGAGGGCCGCGCTATACGCGCCCGCCGCGACTACAGCCAGCCGTTGCGGATGAACTCGACGATCGAATAGCGACGATGCTCGAGATCGTGCCGGCGGACGGCCTCGACGATGCGCGATACGCCATCCGCATAGGGCGTATCGCCGGATACGCGCGATTCGAACTGCAGGCTGCATGCGCCGTCGTCGATGCGTATCCGGTGAAGCGCATGGCGGCCGAGCTGATCGTCGCGGATACCGAATTCGCCGCGCTGCACGGCCGGGTCGCGTACGGAGCGAATGTCTGCCGGCCGCACGCCGAGCGACTCGGCGATGCCGACGGCCGTGCCGGGGACGGACGTCTTGCCGGCCTGATGCGACTCGGTCACGCTGATGTCGCAGTCGCGGAACAGGTGGCCGCTGGTTTCCAGCATGCTCATGAACTTGAGCATCAGGATGTTCGTGTTCGGACACAGCACGACCGGAAAGCCGTATGTCCCGGTTTCGAGGTCGGAGCCGGTCGACAACTCGACGAGCGGCGATGCGGTGGCCCGGCAGAACGCGATCGCCGCGGCGAGTTCGCGGCCGGAACCGGCATGGACGACGATCGACCGGGCGTCGGTTCGCGTGGCGTCCGACCACGGCATCACGCGACAGGTGGCCGGGTCGAGCCGGTGCGAGCCGAGCAACTCGTTGGCGAGCTTGCCGGTTCCGATGACGAGTACTTGCATGGGATGGACGGGTTGAGGTTCGGGATGCGCGTCCGCAGTGGCGCAGGCCGTCGGGCGGGCCACGCTGGTCCGACTGTCGTGCCGCGCGCCACGCCTAGCGTGGCATCGCGCATTATGCCCGGCCGTGCGACCGCGCGCTCGTCGAGCCGCGCCCGCGACGTCGCGGCGCCCCGCGCCGCATGGATCGCGATCCATCTCGCGATGCCGCCAACCGCGCTTGGCGCCCGGTAACCACGGCGAAACGACAGCGGAACTGCGCTGCCCACCGTCATCCCGTTCGCACGAACGCGTGAACGGCGCTACGCTGTCGGCATTTCATCCCATCACCCTCGATCCAGGAGAACACATCGATGGAACACGACCTGAACGGCAAGGCAGTCGCGATCACCGGCGGCTTCGGTCATCTGGGCGTCGCGACGGCCGCGTGGCTCGGCGCGCGCGGCGCGCGCGTCGCGCTGATCGGCCGCGGCGCGGCCCCGGCGGCGCAGGCGCTGCCCGGCGTGCCGGCCGATGCGCTGCGCATCGGCGGCATCGATCTCGTCGACCCGCAGGCCGCCGCGCAGGCGCTCGAAACGGTCAACCGCGAATTCGGCCGGGTCGACGCGCTCTTGAACATCGCCGGCGCATTCGTGTGGCAGACGATCGCCGACGGCGATGCCGCCACGTGGGATCGCATGTACGAACTGAACGTGAAGACGGCGCTGAACGCGTCGAAGGCCGCGCTGCCGTACCTGATCGCGAGCCAGGCCGGCCGCATCGTCAACATCGGCGCGGGCGCGGCGTTCAAGGCCGGCGCGGGGATGGGCGCGTATGCGGCCGCGAAGGCCGGCGTCGCGCGGCTCACCGAGGCGTTGGCGGCCGAGTTGCTCGATCGCGGCGTGACCGTGAACGCGCTGTTGCCGAGCATCATCGACACGCCGCCGAACCGCAAGGACATGCCCGACGCCGACTTCTCGCGCTGGGTCCGGCCCGAACAGCTCGCGGCGACGATCGGCTTCCTGCTGTCGGCCGACGCGCAGGCGATCACCGGTGCGTCGATTCCGGTGAGCGGCCGCGTGGCGTAGTGCGCCGAGGGCGGGCTCGTCGGGTCCGGGCGTGCGTACAATGTCGCACCGGATTGCGCGCCCCGAACCCATGACTCAGCCCACCATCCTGATCGTCGAAGACGAACAGGCGATCGCGGATACGATCGTCTACGCCCTCGGCACCGACGGCATGCAGACCGTCCACTGCACGCTCGGGCAGGCGGCGCTCGACCGCCTGCGCGGCACGCGTGTCGACCTCGTGGTGCTCGACGTCGGCCTGCCGGACCTCAGCGGCTTCGAGGTATGCCGGCGGCTGCGCACGTTCACCGATGTTCCGGTGATCTTCCTGACCGCGCGGCACGACGAGATCGACCGGATCGTCGGGCTCGAGATCGGCGCTGACGACTACGTCGTCAAGCCGTTTTCGCCGCGCGAGCTGGCGGCGCGGGTGCGCGTGATTCTGCGCCGCTTCCATCGGACGGCCGCGCCGGAACCGACACCTGCAACCGCGCCGGTCGATGCGCCGGCACCGGTCGCGTCCGGCTTCACGCTCGACACCGACGGCGCGCGCGTGTCGTGGCTCGGCCACGCGCTCGACCTCACGCGCTACGAATTCGGGCTGCTGGCGCTGCTGGTCCGGCATCCGGGGCGCATCTACTCGCGCGAACAGTTGATGGATCTCGTCTGGCACGAGGCGCTCGATTCGGCCGACCGCACGGTCGACACGCACATCAAGACGCTGCGCGCCAAGCTGCGCGCGATCGATCCCGAGCGCGACCCGATCCGCACGCATCGCGGGATGGGTTATTCGCTGCAACCGTAACGACCGGCACCACCCATGCATATCGGCCTGCGCATCTTCTTCGGTTTTTTCCTGATCGTCGGTCTGGCCGCGCTGATCACGCTGCGCGTGTTCGTGCAGGAGGTGAAGCCCGGCGTGCGCGAAGCGATGGAGGACACGCTCGTCGACACCGCGCAGGTGCTGGCGACGCTGGCCGCCGACGACATGGCGAACGGCCATATCGCCGACGGCGCCTTCGCGCGGCAACTCGGGAAACTGCACGAGCGGCCGGTCAGCGCGAACGTGTGGGGCATCCAGAAGAACGCGATCGGCTACCGCCTCTACATCACCGACGCGCACGGCATCGTCCGCTACGACTCGTCCGGCAGCGCGGTCGGGCAGGATTATTCGCGCTGGAACGACGTGTACCGGACGCTGCGCGGCGAATACGGCGCGCGCAGCACGCGCAGCGATCCGAACGACGACAGCAGTACCGTGATGCACGTCGCCGCGCCGATCCGGCGCGGCGACGAGATCATCGGCGTGCTGACGATCGCGAAACCGAACCAGACGGTCGCGCCGTTCATCGCGCGCAGCCAGCGCAAGATCATGCTGTACGGCGCGTTGCTGATGGGCGGCGCGATCCTGATCGGCGCCGCGTGCACGTGGTGGCTGGTGCTCGGGCTGCGGCGCCTGCAGCGCTATGCGCGCGCGATCGCGGCCGGCGAGCGCGCGTCGATGCCGCTGCAGGGCGCGAACGAGCTGGCCGAGCTCGGGCGCGCGGTGGAAAGCATGCATCAGCGGCTGGAGGACCGGCAATACGTCGAAACCTACATCCACACGCTCACGCACGAGATGAAGAGCCCGCTGGCCGCGATCAGCGGCGCGGCCGAGCTGTTGCAGGAAGACATGCCGGTCGCGAACCGCCGGCGCTTCACCGAGAACATCCGCCGCCAGGCCGGCCGCCTCGAACAGATGATCCGCAAGCTGCTCGCGCTGGCCGAGGTCGAGCAGAAGCAGCGCCTGTCGGTGCACGAGCCGGTCGCGCTGCGGCCGGTGCTCGAACAGCTCGTCGACGATATCGAGCCGCGCGCGCGGCAGCGCGGCGTGAGCCTGCGGATCGATGCGAACGACGCGGCCGAGCCGGCGGTCGTCGACGGCGATCCGTTCCTGCTGCGGCAGGCGCTCGGCAACCTGCTCGACAACGCGCTGGATTTCGCGCCGCGGGGCAGCACGATCCGGATCGCGCTCGAACGGCAGCCGGCGGGCAGGGCGCACGTCGCGGTCGTGCGCGTCGCCGACGACGGCCCCGGCGTGCCCGACTATGCGCTCTCGCGCGTGTTCGAACGCTTCTATTCGCTGCCGCGCCCCGACGGGCAGGATCGCAGCACGGGCCTCGGGCTGTGTTTCGTCCGCGAAGTCGCGATGCTGCACCGCGGCCAGGTCGCGCTCGCGAACCGCGCGGAAGGCGGCGCGTGCGCGACGCTCACGCTGCCGTCGGCGGGCTGACCGCGCTTCACGCCCGCCACACATTCGCTTCACGCCGGCTTCAATCGCCCTTCACCGGGGCCGCTCATGCTGACCGTACCTTCCACTCCGGTACCTCCCAGCAATGAATCGAGTCCTGTTGTTCAAGTCCATGATCACCGCGTTGCTCGCGCTGGCGATCCTGATCCCGCTGCAGATGGTCCAGAGCATCGTGCGGGAACGCGCCGACTATCGGCAGAGCGCGCTGCAGAGCATCTGGGCGAGCTATGCGGGGCCGCAGACGGTGACGGGGCCGGTGCTCGTCGTCCGTTACACGGAAGTCACGCGCGCGAGCGACGACGTGCGGGCCGGCGGCAAGGCGAAAACCGTCCTGAAAAGCGAGGCGAAACGGCTGCTCGTGTTCCCGAAGACGCTGAACGTCGACGGCACGCTGTCGGTCAGCACGCGCTATCGCGGCATCCACAAGGCGCTCGTGTACGGGCTCGACAGCCGGATGACGGGCACGCTGCCGCTGCCGGACCTGAAGAAGCTGCCGCAGGCCGACGGCCACGTGAGCTTCAAGATCGACAGCGCGGTCGTCGCGCTCGGCATCGGCGACCTGCGCGGGCTGAAGGCGCAGCCCGACCTGCGCATCGGCGGCAAGCGGATCGACGTTGAGCAGGGCACGCGGCTCGAGAGCCTGCGCCAGGGCGTGCATGCGAACGTCGATCTCGCGGCGCTGGCGGAGGCAAACGCCGGGGCGACGGTCGTGCCGTTCAGCATCGGCCTGCCGCTGGCCGGCGCGGAATCGGTCGCGTTCGCGCCGGTGGGCGACCAGAACGACTTCTCGCTGAAATCGACGTGGCCGCATCCGAGCTTCGGCGGCGAGTTCCTGCCGGCCGAGCGCACGATCGACGCGCGCGGCTTCGTCAGCAACTGGCACGTGACGTCGTTCAACACGAAGGCGCGCGAGCAGGTGGCGTCCGGCAACGGCAACGGCGACGGCGGGATCGAGATGGCGTCGGTGTCGGTGATCGAACCCGTGAACGTCTATCTGCAGGCCGAGCGCGCGACGAAATACGGTGCGCTGTTCGTGATGCTGACGTTCGCGAGCTTCTTCATGTACGAGCTCGTGAAGCGGCTGCGCATTCACCCGATCCAGTACACGCTGGTCGGCCTGTCGCTCGCGCTGTTCTTCCTGCTGCTGCTGAGCCTGTCCGAACACATTGCGTTCGGCTATGCGTATCTCGCGGCGAGCGGCGCCTGCATCGGGCTGCTCGGCTTCTACCTGTCGTTCGTGCTGCACAGCGTGAAGCGCGGCGCGACGTTCACCGCGCTGCTCGCGATGCTGTACGCGGCGCTCTACGGGCTGCTGCTGTCGGAGGACAATGCGCTGATGCTCGGCTCGCTGCTGCTGTTCGCGATTCTCGCCGGCATCATGACGCTCACGCGCCGCGTCGACTGGTATTCGCTCGGCGCGGCGTGGCAGCCGCTGGCCGACAAGCCGACGGCCATGAAGCCGGGCGCGCCGGCGAAGTAAGCCGGCGGGCTGCAGGCAAGTGCGCGCGCCGGCCGGGAGTGCCGCGACCGGGGCGCGCTTTCATGCGAGCCCGATGCGTTTCACGCAGCCGTCTCGGGACGACGGAACCGCGCCCGCGGAATCTCGGCGATGGCCGCGATCTCGATCAGCAGGTCGGGATGGTAGAGACGCTCGACCTGGATGGTCGTCGTCACCGGATAGGGGGCGGCGAAGTACGTGTTGCGGATGTCGCCGGCCTGCATGAATGCGTCGATGTCGGTCGCGTAATGGACGAGCGAGATCACGTCGCGCATCTGCCCGCCCAGTGCGGCCAGTACGTCGCGGAGATTGCCGAGTGTCTGGCGAACCTGCGCGCGCATGTCGCCGGCGCCGACTACCTGCCCGTCGCGGTCGAGCGCGACTTGCCCCTTCAGATGCACGATCCGGCCGTCGCCCTGGATCATGGCCATCGAGAACGCGCCGAACGGCGCCCAGACTTCCGGGGGATTCACGGCTTCGGCCATCGCGCAGCTCCTATGGAACGGAAACAGGACGAACGCAGCGGCATGCGGCGCCCGACGATCGCACCATGATGGACGCGTTCATCGTCGATCCGCCCGCCCTGCCGAAAGCGGCGGCGGCCCGGATCGCCCTATACTGACCACTCCACCTTACCGGACCACGACGTGCCGAACCAAGTTTCCGGAGATCCATCCGTCGACGATCCCCGCCCGACCCCGCCTGTCCAACCCGAACTGGAAGACTGCTGCAACAGCGGCTGCTCGCCGTGCGTCTTCGACCTGTACGACGAAGCGCTCGCGCGCTATCGCGTCGAGCTGGCCGAATGGGAGGCGCGGCAGGCGCAGCGCGAGCCTCACCGATGAACCGGAGGCCGACGAGCCGTCTCGCCGCGCCGCGCATGCGCCGCGTCCGTGTCACGCGCCTCCACTGACGGTGCGGATTCCGTCGCGTGTCGCGCGTCACGCATCCGCATGCAGCCGCCGATGCAGCGGGCCGAGCGCCATCGACAGCGCGATGCAGGCCAGCAACACGACCGTCAGCGTGAACATCGACGCCCTGAATCCCTGCACGTAATCGAGCGCGGCCGGATGCACGCCGAGCCGCGCGAAGAACACGCCGCCGATCGTCGCGGCGCCGACGGCCGCGCCGATCTGCAGCATCGCGCTGACCATCCCCGACGCGACCCCCGCGCGGGCCGCATCGACTTCCGCGAGCACGATCCGCACGACCGACGGCAGCACGAGCCCTTGCCCGACGCCGATCGCCGCGATGCCCGCGTAGAAGCCGGGGCCCGGCGCGCCGTCGCGGGCGAGCGCGGCGGCGATCGCGACGCCCGCCGCGAGCATCGCGAAGCCGAGCGTGAGCACGCGATAGCCTCCGAACCGGGCGACGAGGCGCGGCATCAGCAGCGGGCTCGCGAGGAAGCCGAGCCCGAGCGGCAGGATCGCGAACCCGGACGCGAGCGGCGACCAGTTCAGGCAGCCCTGCAGATAGATCCCGTAGCTCAGGAAGAACGCGCTCAGCGTGTAGAACAGGAACGCGAGCAGGAGCCCGAGCGCGACGGCCGGGTTGCGGAACAGGCGCACGTCGAGCAGCGGATCGTGGCCGCGCGCGAGCCGGCGCGCTTCCACTGCCAGCAACGCGCCGAGCATCGGCAGCGCGCCGACCCCGCACGCGATCATCCATAGCGGCCAGCCGGCTTCGCGACCGTGCGTGAGCGGGTACACGAGCATCAGCAGGAACAGCGACATCAGCACCGTGCCCGGCACGTCGATGCGCTGGCCGCGCGGCGGGCGGTTTTCCGGGATGAAGCGCCAGCTGCCGAGCAGCGCCAGGATGCCGATCGGCAGATTGACGAGAAAGATCGCGCGCCAGCCGAGCCCGAACGGATGCAGGCTGATCAGCGCGCCGCCGCCGAGTTGGCCGATCACGGCCGCGAGGCCGAACGCGAACCCGTAGAAGCCCATCACGCGCACTTGCTCCTGCGGGCTGAACACGCTGCGGATCGTCGCGAGCACCTGCGGCGCGAGGATCGCGGCGAACAGGCCTTGCAGCACGCGGCCGCCGACCAGCACCGTGCCGTTGCCGGCGAGCCCGCACAGCGTCGACGCGAGCACGAAGCCGGCCATGCCGATCATGAACATGCGCTTGCGTCCGTACAGGTCGCCGAGACGCCCGCCGGTGATCTGGACGACCGCGTTCGCGCACGCATAGGCCGACACGACGAGCTGCAGCTCGGTCTGGCGCGCGCCGATGCCGTCGCGAATGGCCGGGAGCGCTAGGTTCACGATGAAGTAGTCGAGCGGCGGCAGAATGGCGCCGACCAGCAGGACCACGAGCGCCCAGCCGCGGTGGCTGCGCGGCGTCGCCGCGGTAGCCGCGCCGGCCGGCGCGCAGGGAGCGAGGGTGTTGTTCGTCATGAAAGCAGGATCCAAAAAATGAGGGCCCGATAGACGATCGACGGATGCAGGCCGTTGACCCCGTATTCTGGGGATCGCTCATGTTTCGGAAAAGCGGGAAAGAGTGGTAGCATCCATCGGGTTAATCGATGGATAAGGAATGACGATGCGCGGTTTCGATCTGGACCAGTTGCGCACGTTCGCGGCGGTCGCGGACGCCGGCAGCCTGACGGCCGCCGCGCCGCTGCTGCATCTGTCGCAATCGACGGTCAGCGAGCAGGTGCGCAAGCTCGAATCGCGCGCCGGTGTACCGCTGTTCGTGCGCAGCAAGCGCGGCGTCGAACCGACGCCCGCCGGCTCGCGGCTGCTGCAGCACGCGCGGCGCATCGTCGCGCTGAACGAGGCCGCGTTCGACGAGCTGCGCGGACAGGCGATCAAGGGCGAGCTGCGCGTCGCGATCACCGACTATTACCGGACGAATGAAGTGGCCGGCATGCTGGCGCGGCTGCGCGAGTGCTATCCGCAACTGAGCCTGCACGTGAGCGCGATGAAGAGCGTGGAGATCGAGGCGGCGCACGCACGCGGGCAGATCGATCTCGGCGTCGTGATGAACATGTCGAGCGGGCCGTTCCGGCCGGCGTCGGCCGACACGCGCTGGGTGCTGCGGCGCGAACCGCTGTCGTGGGTCGCGTCGCCCAAGCTCGCCGAGCAGTTGTCGGAGCCGCTGCCGCTGGTGCTGCTGCCGGACGACTGCATGATGCATCAGGTCGCGGTGCGCTCGCTCGACGAGCAGCACACGCCGTACGTGCTCGTGCATAGCGCGTCGGGCGTCGCCGGGTTGCAGTCGATGCTCGCGGCGGGGCTCGGGGTCGGTTGCCTGTGTGCGTCGGCGATCGGCGACGGCCTGATGCGGCTCGGCACGAAATACCGGCTGCCGCCGCTGCCCGACGCGGTGTTTTCTCTGACGCCGCCGCTGCCGGGCGAACGCGAGACCGTCACCCAGGCGCGCGAGGTGCTGTCGCGTCAACTGCTGATGTAAAACCATGCCGCGCGACATGCGGCGGCGCGTCGCCAAGCGGCGCGCCAGGGGGCCACAGGCATGAACGACGACGAACTGAAGAACCAGATGGCCGCGAAGCTGCAGCACGCGCTGGAGCGCGTGGTCGACGAGCGTACGCTGATCCACTTCCTGCGCGTGCTCGGCCATGACTGGCACACGGAGCGGCAACTCGAGGCCGACGCGCCGCTGTCGCCGTACGCCCGCGCGGCGCTCGGCTGGGAAAACCGGTCGATCGGCGAGTACCTGGAAGCGATGATCGACTGGGCGGAGGCGTCCGAAGAAGGGCTGCGTTTCTACGATGTGCCCGACAACCCGTGGCGGCGCATCGCGGACATCCTGTTCGCCGGCAAAATCTACGAATAGCGCGGCCCGCGGATTCACGCACGCCGCTTTCTACTCGGCGCCTTCGCCGTCCGCATACGCACGCAGCCCGTTGGCCAGCGCATCGAACGCGGCCCGACAGCGCGGGCTCGCCCGCAAGTCCTCATGCATCACGACCCAGGTTTCCAGCCGAATCGCGGGCCCGTTCGGCAGCACGCGCACGAGTCGCGCGTCGCGTTTCGCGAGCGCCGTCTGGCAGAAGCCGATCCCGTAGCCGGCGCGGATCATCGCGAGTTGCGCGAGGTTGCTGTCGGTGCGCAGCGCGAACGCGTCGCGTTTCCACAGCGGCATGCCGCGCCCCGCCGAGCGGATGAACGGCGTGACCGTATCGAAGCCGATCAGCGCGTGATGCGCGAGCGCGTCGGTTGTCGCCGGCGCGCCGTGGTGCGCCAGGTAATCGTCGCGCGCATACAGCCCGACCTCGATTGCGCCGACGCGCCGCGCGACGAGCGCGTCCTGCGCAGGCGGCGCCATCCGGACCGCGATGTCGGCCTCGCGCTTGAGCACGTCCTGGACGCGGTCGGTCGGCACCAGTTCGATCACGAGCCCCGGATGGTCGCGCCGCAATTGCGCGAGCATCGGCGGCAGCACCTCGACGGCGATCACGTCGCTGGCCGAGATCCGCACGATGCCGCGCACGCCGGCGCCGTGGCTGGCCGCCGCGCGCTCGAACGCGGCCGCCGCGCTGCGCAACGCCTCCGCATGGCCGCGCAGCGCGAGCGCGGCTTCGGTCGGCAGCAGGCCCGACGGCGAGCGCGTGAACAGCGTCTGGCCGAATGCGGCCTCGAGCGCCGCGACATGGCGGCCGGCCGTCGGCTGGGTGATGCCGAGGGCCCGTGCTGCGCCGGACAGCGAGCCTTCCGTCAGCACCGCGAGGAAGGTGCGGTAGCGTTCCCAGTTCAGATCGGTGGTCATACATAAATGTATAGCTGATCTGCTGGGTTCAGCAATTCCTTGATGGTGATCGGCGCGCCAGAATGCGTGTCGTGACGGTTCCATTCAAGGAGGGCGGCAATGACGACGGACGCAGGCGGGACGCAACGACTGGCACTCGTGCTCGGCGCGAGCGGCGGGATTGGCGGGGAAGTCGCGCGGCAGTTGCGCGATGCGGGCTGGCAGGTGCGCGCGCTCAAGCGCGGGCTCGATGCCGAAATCGCGGAGCGCGACGGCATTGGCTGGGTGCGCGGCGACGCGCTGGATCGCGACGCGGTGGTGCGCGCCGCACGCGGCTGCGGCGTGATCGTGCATGCGGTGAACCCGCCCGGATACCGGAACTGGGCCACGCAGGTGCTGCCGATGATCGACAACACGATCGCGGCGGCCCGGGCCGCGCAGGCGACCGTCGTGCTGCCGGGCACGGTCTACAACTTCGGCGCCGATGCGTTTCCGGTGCTGCGGGAAGACGCGCCGCAGCATCCGGCGACCCGCAAGGGCGCGATCCGCGTCGAACTGGAGCGGCGGCTGCAGGACGCCAGTGTGCACGGCGTGCGGGCGATCGTCGTGCGCGCCGGCGATTTTTTCGGGCCGCAGCTCGGCAACAGCTGGTTTTCGCAGGGGCTGATCAAGCCGGGGCGGCCCGTCGCGGCCATCAGCGTGCCGGGCCGCGGCGTCGGCCATCAATGGTCGTATGTGCCGGACGTGGCGCGCGTGATGGTCGAGCTGATCGAGCGGCGCGAGATGCTGGAGCCGTTCGCGCGCTTTCATCTGGGCGGGCATTGGGATGAAGACGGCCTGCAGATGGCGCAGGCCGTGCAACGCGTCGCGCAGCGGCACGGCATGCGGCCGGCGCTGCGCGATTTCCCGTGGTGGCTCGTGTGGGCGGCCGCGCCGTTCGTCACGACACTGCGCGAATTGCTCGAGATGCGTTACCTGTGGCGCGAACCGATCCGGATGGACAACGCGCGCGTGACCGCGGTGCTCGGCCGCGAGCCGGTGACGCCGCTCGATACGGCGGTGGAGGCGACGCTGGCGGGGCTCGGGTGTCTCGGGTGAGCAACGGTGGGTAGCACGGGCAGCGCCCGGGCATGGAAACGCATCACGGCGAACCGATGAAGCCCCCGGACCACAATTCTCCACATACCCGCGTGCGTCCGATGCGCATCATGTCGGTCAACACCGATAGGGCGAAAACGGGGGCGAGATGGTGCATTTCGGATGGAAAGCGTCGGTTGCGGGCGCAATCATGTTCGCATTGAGCGGGTGTACGGATCTGGCCGGCGTGCTGTATTGCGACAACTCGCAGTTCAACTTTCCGGACTATCACTGCTTTCAGCTGTACCGGTAGGGCTGGCACGGCGACTGAACGCCGCCGCCTCCGTATGCCGTGCAGTTTCCCGTTCCCGTCAAGCCACGACCGGCAACACCTCGACCGCATAGCGATGCGTGAGACTGCGCCCGAGCACCGGATCGTGCAGCTCCATCTCGAATGCGTCGCCGTCGTCCATCGCCGCGATCGCGCCGTGCACGGCGACGGTCCCGCCATACATCGCGCAGCGCGCGGGCATCGTGCGGCGGTCGTCGAAACGCTGCCACAGCACGTCGGGCGCGAGCAGGCCGCTGACCGCGCCGTGCTGGTACGCCACCCGTTCGCCATCGCGCGCAATCAGCCACGAACGCATCTCGAGCGCATCCCAGTGATCGGCGACATCCGCATAACGCCACGCGTCACGGCCGAGCGGCTTCGCACACACCTGCTTCGACACGGCGACGCCGTATGCTTCGACTTCGCGATCCGTGTGATCGGAGCCGACCGTGACCAGCGTGCCGGCCGGGCTGTCGACCAGCACGCATTCGATCTCGCCGCCCGAGCGCGCGCCGAGCACGCCGATCGACGGCGCCTGCGTGAGCAGCGCGGACGACACGCGATAGAAGCACGGCGTGGTCGACGGCGGCGCGACGCCGAGCGCCGCGAGTTCGTCGATGTGCGCCTGGATCGCGGCCGGGTCGCGGCCGGCCCAGCCGGCGATCACGACCCGTTCGACGTCGACGTCGACGGCGGCCGGCGCGCGTTGCAGGGAAATCACGTTGAACGACAGGGTTGGCATGCGGCTATCCGTTTGAAGTGCGAAGGAATGGTCGGCGGGTGGCGGCGCTCAGTCGTCGAGCGGCCGGTGCGCGGTCTCGCGCGCGGCGACGAGCGCGATCGACGTGACGACGAGCGCGGCGGTGACGTACAGCGACACGGCCGTCGTCGTGCCCGTCTGCCGGAACAGCGCGGCGATCACGAGCGGCGCGAAGCCGCCGCCGACGATGCCGGCGAGCGTGTACGCGAGCGACGAGCCCGCGTAGCGCACGCGCGTCGGGAACTGTTCGGTCACGAACGCGCCCTGCGGGCCGTACATCACCGCATGGATCACGAGGCCGATCGCGACGGCCGCGACGATCGCCGCGGGGCGCGCGGAATCGAGCAGCGCGAAGAACACGAACGCCCACACGATGCCGGCGAGCGCGCCGGCGAGATACACGGGCCGGCGGCCGAAGCGGTCCGACAACGCGCCGAAGAACGGCACCGCGAGCGCATTGCAGGCCGTGCCGATCATCACGGCCGTCAGCGCGACCGGGCGCGACAGGTGCAGCACGGTCGTCACATAGGTGAGCGTGAACACGACGATCAGCGCATACAGCACGTCCGAACCGATGCGCGAGCCGCCCGCGATCAGCAGGCGCTTCCAGTGGTACTTCAGCACGTCGGCGACAGGCACGTCGGCGGTCGCATGCGATTCGGCGAGCTGCTCGAACTGCGGCGTTTCGTCGACGCCGCGCCGCAGCCAGAAGCCGAACACGACGAGCAGCGCGCTGGCCGCGAACGGTACGCGCCAGCCCCACGACAGGAAGGTGTCGGACGTGGTCGACAGCGTGACGAGCGCGATGCAGCCGGTGCCGAGCAGCGTGCCGAACGACGGGCCGATCTGCGTCCACGACGCGGACAGCCCGCGCCGTTTCTGGTCGCCGTGCTCGACCGACAGCAATACCGCGCCGGCCCATTCGCCGCCGAGCGCGACGCCCTGCACGAAGCGCAGCGCGACGAGCAGGATCGGGCTCAGGATGCCGGCCTGCGCGTAGGTCGGCAGCGCGCCCATCAGCGCGGTCGTCACGCCCATCAGCACGAGCGTGAGCATCAGCACCGCGCGGCGGCCGATGCGGTCGCCGAGGTTGCCGAATACGAAGCCGCCGAGCGGGCGCGACACGTAGCCGACCGCATAGGTCGAGAACGCGAGGATCGTGCCGGCCAGCGGATCGACCGACGGGAAGAACAGATGGTTGAAAACGAGCGCGGCGAGCGTGTTGTAGATCGTGAAGTCGTACCACTCGAGCGACGTGCCGATCATGCTCGCGGTCGCGAGTCGGCTGTTGCGGACACGGCGGGGCGCGTGGGCGGCGGGCTGGACGAGAGTGCTCATGGTATCGGGCAGGTCGTGACGGATGACGGGATGAAGCGCGGGCCGGCGTGGGCGGCGGCGTCGAGCGTTCAGGCAGGCAGGGCGGCAGCGGTCGCGGCGGCGCGCCACAGCAGGTCGAAGGTGCGCACGTCGTCGTGTCCGGCGAGCGTGGCGGCGACGCGGTGCGTGGCCGTTGCGTCGCTGCCTTCGATCAGCACCAGCGCATCGGCGGCCGGGCGGGCGGCGGCGGCGCCGAGCGGTGCGGACAGGTCCGGTGACGTGCGGAAAAGCCGTGCGGCATGGATGCCGGGTTCCTGCAGCGCGGCGTCGAAGCGCGCGCGCAGGTGCGGCACGTCGATGCGATCGGGGGGGCAGCACGAACAGCGCGAGATGCGCGCCTTCACCGTCACCGGCCTCGATCGTCAGCTCGCCGACGCGCCGCTGCGTACCCGTCATGCGCTCGAAGTTCGCGAGCGACCACGCGGTCTGCTGCGTGAACGCGCGGCGGTACGCATCGCCGCGGAACACGTCGAGCGCGTCCGTCACGTACAGCGCGAGGTATCGGCGCGGGCCGCCGTCGGTCGCACGAAACCGTCGCGCATGCGTGAAGCCGGGAATCGCGACACGCTCCTGCATGTGCTCGCGGTCGTACCACGCGTTGAAATCGGCTTCGTGCGCGGGGTCGATATCCGTCCAGACGCAAAGCTGGCCGTGCGGAAGGGAAAGGCGGGTCATTGCGGGGTTCCTCGTGACGCGGTGGGGCAGGAACTGCAGTGTCCCGAAGACGGGTCGCGCCCGTCCAACAAGAAAACAAATTCGCGGTGAACAGGTTTTCTTATGAGCGGCGCGGGCGGCGTTTTGCGGCGGGCGCGGCAGGCGGGGCGGTTTTTGTCGTGCGCTTCGTTGTCGTCGATGCGTTCGTCTTTGTCGTGGTCGCCTTGCGCGCGGGCGTTGCATCGACGAGCGTTGCGTCGACGCGCTCGGCGGCGGCCGGCTTCGCGAGATTTCCGGCAGCCGCCATCGCGCGCGCCACTTCGCTCGCGAGTTCCGCGATGCGCGCGGCGACCGGCAGCCCTTGGCTGCGGTAAGTCGCGACGAGCGGCAGCGGCGGGAATTCGGGCGCGACGTCGAGCAGTTCGAGCGTACCTTCGTGCAGCTCGCGCCCGATGATCGCCGGCGGCAGCGCGGCCACGCCGAAGCCGTCGGCGACGAGGCGGATCATCGCCGCGACCGACGTGATGCAGTTGATGCTGGCCGGCCGTTCGACCGCCGCGAACAGCCGCTCGATCGTCGCGTGCGGCCCCGAGTGGCGCGAGAAGCTGATGATCGGAAAACCGGCCAGCCGCGCGACGTCGAGCGGCTGGCCGCCGAGCCCGAGGCGCGGGCTCGCGGCCCAGCGCACCGGGAATTCGCACAGCGGCAGGTTCGTGAAGTCCGGGCCCGGCACCGGGTCGGTCTGCAGGATCAGGTCGACGCCGTCGGTGCTGAGCAGGCGAATCAGATGCAGCGTCGTGTCGCTCGTGATCTCGACGTCGAGGCGCGGATAGCGCTCGCGCAGTTGCGCCATCAGCGCGGGAAACCAGCTGTGCACGATCGATTCGATCACGCCGATCCGGATCAGGCCCGCATCGCTGGCCGCGTCGATGTCGCGCCGCATTTCCCCATCGAGCCGCACGATCCGCTCCGCGTAGGCCAGCATGCGCCGGCCCGCCGGCGTGAGCGTGGCCGAGCGCGTGTTGCGGTCGAACAGGCGCACGTCGAACGCTTCCTCGAGCGATGCGATGCGGCTCGACACGGCAGCCTGCGTCGTATGCAGTTTCTCGGCCGTGAGCCGGAAGTTTTCCAGCTTCGCGAGCCAGACGAAGGTTTCCAGAAACCGGATGTTCATCGAATTCCGAACGGTGAGGCGGTGCCGCGCCAGGCGGCGGATCGGGACGATGTTAACGGATTCGGAAGCGCGCACGCACGCGCCGCAGGTTCGGGTGGCGTCAAAGCCGGTCGAACGCGAGCGTCGGCACGTCGACGACCATCGCGCCGCCGTCCGCGACGAGCGTCGCGCCGGTCACGAACGACGCGTCCGGCGACGCCAGGAACGCGCAGACGGCCGCGATCTCGTCGGGATCGGCCGCGCGCCGCAGCGGCACGTCGGCGCTGACGCGGGCGTACGCACCGTCGAGCGAATCGCCGTGCGCGGCCATCAGCGGCTCCATTTCCGCGTCGGCCATCGGCGTGCGGACCCAGCCCGGGCAGACGGCGTTCGCCCGCACGCCGTGCGGACCGTAGTCGCGCGCGAGCGATCGCGCCAGGCCGAGCAGCGCGTGCTTGCCGACCGTGTAGCCGCATACGCCGGGCCCGGCCGCGAGCGCCGCGATCGACGCGACCAGCACGATATTGCCGCGCTGCGCGATCAGGTCGGGCAGGCACGCGCGCGCTGACGAATGCGGTGTCGAGGTTCGCATGCATCGCAGCGCGCCACTGCGCGTCGTCGGTTTCGTCCGCGCGGCCGATGCCGTGGCCGCCCGCGCAGGCGACAAGCGCATCGACGCGGCCGAAGCGTGCGGCGATGCGCGGCAGGAAGCCGGCCCAGTCGGCGGCGCTCGCGGCGTCGCCGGCCAGCGCGAGGCCGCCCGTTTC
>FTHQ01000448.1_pt1 | contig 41032 bp, 31 predicted proteins | sample 1641001 | NCBI WGS metagenome assembly FTHQ01 (sample SAMEA3914872, study PRJEB12502) | metagenome | biome: forest; material: soil | place: Canada | collected 2011-07-03 | depth 0.3 m | reverse complement strand
GCGCGCCGGCGCGCTCGGCCGACACCGCGCGGTGCAGCGCGGCGGCGTCGCCCGGGTGGGCCACGGCGGCATCGGCCGTGGCGAGATTCAGGACGGCGTGTTCCGCCAGATCGCGATTCATATGGTTTTCCTCGCATTGAGACGGACAAACAGGTCGCGCACGAGCGCGCGCAACCCCGGCGTCATCGTGAGCGACCACGCGACGTTCAGCACCAGCACGACCGCGCACATGCCGATCGACTCGCCGAGCCCCGGCCACGCCTGCGCCAGGAACAGGCTCGCCAGCAGGAACGCGAGATGCGCGAGCATGTCGAGCACGATTGCGCGCATCCGGATCGCCGACAGGTACAGCAGCACGCCGTAGTCGACGAGCGCGCGCCGCGACGACCACCGCCGCGCCGATCAGCCCGAAGTGATGAATGCCGAACCACAGGCCGCCGACGAAGAACGGCATCTCGACGAGCCCGGCGAATGCCGCGCGGGCCGGGTTGACCTGCGACTGGATCAGGATGCGCGTGACGCTCGCCTGGCCGACGAGCCACACGCTGATCACCAGCACGCGGCCGACCGGCGCCGAATGCGCGGCGAGATCGGCGCCGACCCACAGCGTGAGGAACGGCGCGAGCGCGAAGATCGCGACGATGCCGACCGGCGTGAACACGCCGTTCAGGAACTCGAGCGACTGGCGCGCGAGCGTATCCGCATGATCGCGGCCGACCGCCGACAGCCGCGGGAACAGCGTGCGCACCAGCGCGTTCGGCAGCATGTTCAGGCGCGTGACGAGGTTCTGCGGCACCGTGTAGTAGGTGACGAATTTCGCGCCCATGCCGGCGCCGAGCATCACGCGGTCAAGCGTGTCGGCGATCATGCTGGTCGTGCTCGCGATCAGCATCCAGCCGCCGAAGTTGAACAGCCCTTTCGCGGTGCCCCACTGCGGCGGATCGATGCGGCGGATCCCGAGCACCTTGATGCTGGCCTGCCCGAGCATCACCGCCGCGATCAGCCGCGCGACGACGGCCGCGGCGAGCACCGTCTGCAGGTTCGGCGCGATCCACCACGCGGCGGCGAGCGGCAGCAGCTGGAACAGGAACGTGCCGATCGTCTGGTTCGTGTTGAACACGCCGAACCGTTCGGCGCCGTTGATCGCGCCGGCGAACACCCACGACACGTTCGCGAGCGGAATCGCGAGCGCGAGCCACGGCAGCGCGAGATACACCTCGTGCTGCATCGCGGCCGACACCTTCGTGAAATACGCGGTGTAGACGAACGCGCCGAAATAGATCAGCAGCCCGCCCGCGATGCCGGTGCCGAGGTTCAGCCAGAACGCGCTCCAGAACACGCGCGCGCTTTCGTCCGCGTCGCCGCTCGCGAGCGCCTTCGAGATGTGGTTCTGCGCGGCCATGCTCATCCCGAGATCGAGGATCCCGAAATAGCCGATCAGCGTCCATACGAGGCTGACGACGCCGTAGCGTTCGACGCCGAGCGCGTGGATGTACGCGGGCACCGTCACCAGCGACACGAAGGTCGGCAGGATCAGCCCGATGAAGTTGATCGAAACGTTCTTGAGTATGCCTTTGTCCATGCTTGAGCCTTGAGTGACGTCGACGACGGCGCGCCGCCCGTCACGGTTTCCAGCGATACATCAGCACCTTGCCGCGCGCGTCTTCCTCGACGAACACCAGGTACTCGCCGTTCTCGCGCCGGAACGCGCTGATGCCGAACGGCACGTCGACCCAGCCGGACGCCTTGCCGACCTCGGCGCCCGGGCTCATCACGCCGACTTCCTTGCCCGTTTCCTTGTCGTACACGTGGATCTTGCCGACCGGCTCCACCGTGAAGAGGTAGCGCCCCTCGACCGTGATCCCGATCAGGTCGAAGATCGGCTTCGCGTCGAGCTTCCACGGCAGCGCCACCTGGTAGCGCGCGACTGGCGAGCCCGTCGACCACTTGTCGAAGCGGATCAGCACGCGCCCGACTTCCTTGTTGATGCCCGGCTGCGGCGGCGCGTCGGCGGTGTAGCCGGTCACGTACAGCGTGTCGGTCTGCGGCTCGTAGATCGCGCGGCGCAGCTGCGTGAACGGCTGCGGCATCGGGTAGGTCGTCACCTTGTCGTACGAATAGATCGGGTTGCCGGCCTTGTCGACGCCGCCGTACTGGAAACGGTGGATGCCGCGCACGTCGCTCGTGCGCCAGATGTCGCCCTTCGTGTCGACCCACCAGCCCCAGCCGCCGGCCTTCGCCTTGCCCGTCGTGTTGAGCTCGGACTCGTCGGCGTCGATTCGGCCGTTGCCGTTCGCGTCGCGCCACAGCCAGTCGCCGCCCGGCGGCTTGTTCGGCACCTTGTCGACCGGTCGCGCACGGCCCGCGATCAGGCCGGACGGAATCGCGACTTCGCCGTCGCGCTTCGCGTCGAAGCGGTAGATCTTCAGGTGATCCGCGTACATGTCGGTCAGGTACAGGAACGTGCGACCGTCCACGCGCCGCGCGATCGGCATGCCCGGATACTGGTCCGTGTGGAACACCGGGTCGTCCGGATACTTGAAGCGGTTCGACAGGAAGCCGACGTATTTCCAGTCCTGGCCCGGCGGCTTCGACAGGTCGAGCTCGAAACGCTTGTTGCCCGTGTATACGCTGTTCGGCCGTGCGGGGTCGAGCCACGCGCCGTCGACGAACAGCAGCCCCTGCACCTGCCAGCGCAGCTTGCCGTCCGGCGTGTAGCTTTCCAGCACCGCGCCGAGCCCCGCGCCGATCGTGTCGTGGCGCGGCCCGATCCCGTTCATCGACACGTAGATGTTGCCGGCGCGGTCGACACCGACGCCCGTCAGCCCGTTGAAACGCTGCGGCCCCGGCCGGCCCGGCACCGGGCCCGCGAAGATGCCGCCGCGTTCGCCGAGCGTGCCGGACGGCGCATAGCCGTTGCCGCCTTTCGAGAAGATCAGGATCTGCTGGCGCGGCCCGTTGTCCGCGATCAGCACGCGCCCTTTCGCGTCGACCGCCACGTCCACCGCGTCGGTGCCTTCCGGCAGCGCCGGCGCGTCGTCGAGCTTGCGGCCGTCGGCCCGCACGTGCACGAGATGCGCGGGCCCGCCCAGCGTATCGGTCAGCAGCCACAGCGTGCCGTCGCCCGCGAGCGCGATGCGGCCCGGCTCGTGCGCGCTCCACGTGCCCTTTTGCTGCATCGTCTCCGCGTCATAGACAACCACCACGTCGCGCGACGGATTGGTCGCGAACAGCGTCTTGTCGTCGGCCGCGAGGCCGCCCACTTCGGCCTTCGCCTCGCCGACTTCCGAGCGCGCGGGCGCCGGCACCTCGTTCATCATCATGAAGCTGGCGGCCATCCGTGCACGGCCGGCGTCGGCCCGGCCGCCCGGCGCGACCTGCGGCGCCGCGCGAAACGGCGCGGGCTGCTTCATGTCGCCGATCGTGCGTCGCGAGATGCCGAACCATTGCTTGCCCTTGTCCGGCCAGATGCCGGGCGCCTGCAAGTGGCCGCGCTCGTTGCCGACGCCGATCGCGACATACGCGTACTTGCTGTTCACCGCGATCGCGTTGCCGCCGAGATTGCCCCAGCCGTGCGTGCCGCCGGCGAAGCCGAGCATCTTCCCGTCCTGGTAGACGCTCGCCTCGGCGCCGCTCTCGTCCCACGGCGCATTCGTATACACCTTGCCCTCGGGCGTCACCGCGATCGCGCGGATGTCGATCTGCGTCCATGAGCCGTCGCCATAGCCGAACGTGTTGCCGATCCACGACGTCGTCGCGGGCAACACCGTTTCGGCCGGCACGGCGCTCGTCAGCAGCGCCGCGCATACCGTCATGCCAACCAGAATCAGACGTCGCAATGCGCTTCTCCAGACTTGATGCAACAGCGACCGGCGCCGCCACGGAGTGCCGCGGATGCGCGCTGTCGCTAAATGGGTTTCAAACGTCGCGATGCAGGTTACAAGCAAAAATAATCACAAGAAATTTGGAAATATTTGGGGATGTTTCCGCGTGAAATATCGAACCGGAACAGCGAGTAAATGGCGCGCGGAAACGGCAATAACGACCGTCTTTCCCGCGCCACCACGTAGAAAATTCCGCCTCGCTCCGCCCATCGGGCCCGCCCGGGCGCCAACCTTTCATCTCGCGATCGCAATAATCGGCATTTGAATATTTGTCGCCAGATAAATGACGCGCGTTTTTTTACCGATTTCTTTTCCCTAGAATCGATTTCGATTCCATATTCCATTAAAGGCATGCAATACGTACACGCATTGGATGCGGGTCGTGAAGGAGCCCCGCGATGACGGCCCTGGCACGCCCCGCCGACCTCGCCCCGCCACAACACAGCCGCATCGTGCAGCTCGACGGGCTGCGCGCGATCGCGGTGGGCGCCGTGTTCCTGCAGCACGCGCTGAAGGCGCCGCTGTGGATGGGTGTCGATCTGTTCTTCGTGCTGAGCGGCCTGCTGATCACCGGCATCCTGCTCGATCGCAAGGCGCGCGGACAGTCGTACTTCAGCCACTTCTATGCGCGCCGCGTGCGCCGCATCCTGCCGCCGTACGTGCTGCTGCTGGTGGTGTCGACGCTGCTGTTCGGCGCGAGCTGGCTGCCGCACTGGCCGTGGTTCGCGTTTTTCTCGACCAATATCGGGCTGTCGCTCGGCAGCATCGGCCATGACAGCCTGAACGTGCTGTGGTCGCTCGCGGTCGAGGAGCAGTTCTACATCTTCTGGCCGTTCGTCGTGCTGTGGTGCTCGGAGCGCGCGCTGCTGTGGGTCGCCGCCGCGCTGATCGTCGCGGCGCCGGTGCTGCGCGCGATCGCGACGCCGTGGTTCGATTCGTTCTGGCCGATCTACTACCTGACGCCGTTCCGGATGGACCTGCTCGCGGCCGGCGCCTTGCTCGCGATCGTGCTGCGCCGCGACCGGCGCGCGCTCGAGCCGTTCTACCCGCTCGCGATCGTCGGCGCGCTCGTGTCGCTCGCGATCCTCGGCTGGCTGCACCTGTCGTTCCCGCGCTTTCGCGCCGCGAACACGCCGATGTCGAATGCGGCGCTCTACAGCATCTCGCTGCTGCTGTGCACGTCGATCGTCGTGATCGCGCTGCGCGGCCGCGGCCTCGTGCAGCGTGTGCTGACGAACCCGATGCTCGTCTACGTCGGCACCGTCAGCTACACCGTCTACCTGATCCACCTGAGCGTGCTGTACGCGCTGTGGCCGCTGCATCTGAACCGCTTCGTCACGGCCGCGCTCGCGCTGGCGATCACGCTCGCGTACGCGACCCTGAGCTGGTACGGCTTCGAACGGCGCCTGACGCGCGGGCCCGCGCGCCGCGCGGTGCCGGCCGCCGCCGGCACGACCGCCTGAATTTCATCATCCATTGCTTCTACCAGGACAACGCCATGAGCCAAACTCGTAAAAAGGCCATCATCACCGGAATTTCGGGGCAAGACGGTGCGTACCTGACCAAACTGCTGCTCGACAAGGGCTACGAGGTCACCGGCACCTATCGCCGCACCAGCTCGGTGAACTTCTGGCGTATCGCCGAACTGGGCGTCGACACGCATCCGAACCTGACGCTCGTCGAGCACGACCTCACCGACGCGGGCTCGAGCCTGCGCCTGCTCGAACGCACGCAGCCGGACGAACTCTACAACCTCGCCGCGCAGAGCTTCGTCGGCGTGTCGTTCGACCAGCCGGCGACGACCGCCGAAGTGACCGGCATCGGCCCGCTGAACCTGCTCGAGGCGATTCGCGTCGTGAGCCCGAAGACGCGCTTCTACCAGGCGTCGACGTCCGAGATGTTCGGCAAGGTGCAGGCCATTCCGCAAACGGAAACCACCGCGTTCTACCCGCGCAGCCCGTACGGGGTCGCGAAGCTGTACGCGCACTGGATGACCGTGAACTACCGTGAATCGTATGGCCTGTTCGGCAGCAGCGGGATCCTGTTCAACCACGAATCGCCGCTGCGCGGCCGCGAATTCGTCACGCGCAAGATCACGGACACCGTTGCGAAGATCCGGCTCGGCAAGGCGACCAAGCTCGAGCTCGGCAATCTCGACGCGAAACGCGACTGGGGCTTCGCGCTCGAATACGTCGAAGGCATGTGGCGCATGCTGCAGGCCGACGAGCCCGACACCTACGTACTCGCGACCAATCGCACCGAAACCGTGCGCGACTTCGTGCGGATGGCGTTCGCGGCGGCCGGCTACCAGATCGAATGGACCGGCAAGGGCGAGCAGGAGCGCGGCCTCGACGCATCGACCGGCAACGTGCTCGTCGAAGTGAACCCGAAGTTCTACCGCCCGGCCGAAGTCGACCTGCTGATCGGCTGCGCGGACAAGGCGAAAAGCAAACTGGGCTGGGCACCCAAGACGACGCTCGAACAACTTTGCCAGATGATGGTCGAAGCGGATTTGACGCGGAACCAACACCATGACACGTTCTGAAACCGGGCGTCCGTCGCGCCGTGCATTCGTCACGGGCCTGACGGGCTTCACCGGTCGCTACATGGCCGAACGCCTGCAGGCGGCCGGCTATGACGTCTGGGGCACGGTCGCGCCCGGCACGCCCCGCCCCGCCGATCCGGCGTTCGCGCAGTGCACGCTGCTGCCCGTCGACCTGCTCGACGCCGAGGCCATGCGCGCGGCTGCGGCCGATGCACGGCCCGACGCAGTCGTGCATCTCGCCGCGCGTGCGCATGTCGCACAGGACGAGCCGTCGCAGACCTACGCGGTCAACATCGTCGGCACGCGCAACCTGCTGGCTGCCCTCTCCGGCCTCGACCGCCGTCCGTCGGCCGTGTTGCTGGCCAGCAGCGCGAACATCTACGGCAACTCGACCGCCGGCGTGCTCGACGAAACCGTCGCGCCTGCGCCGGCGAACGACTACGCGGTCAGCAAACTCGCGATGGAATATGCGGCGAAGCTATGGGCCGACCGGCTGCCGATCGTGATCGCCCGGCCGTTCAACTACACGGGCGTCGGCCAGAGCGATGCCTATCTGCTGCCGAAGCTCGTCGCGCACTATGCGCGCAACGCACCGCGGATCTCGCTCGGCAATCTCGACGTGAGCCGCGATTTCTCCGACGTGCGCGACGTGACGGCCGCCTATCTGAAGCTCATCGAAGCCGCACCGGCAGGCGAGACGTTCAACGTCTGCTCGGAGCGCGCGTATTCACTGAAGGAAGTGCTGGCGATGCTGTCGCGCATCGCCGGTTACGTGATCGACGTGACGATCGATCCACGCTTCGTGCGACACAACGAAGTGAAAAGCCTGAGCGGGTCGCGCGACAAGCTGCGGCGTGCGGTCGGCGAATTGCCGGTCACGCCGCTCGACGAAACGCTGCGATGGATGGTGGACGCGATGCGTGCTGCACCGCCCGGTCACGCCGCTGGCTGAACGGGACGACACGCACGCCACGGCATGCGCCGAATCGGCATAGGGGACGGCCATGAGGCCGTACCCCTGCCACACCACCCGGCATGCGGGTCCGCACCGGGCGGTTCGGGAAGTTGAGGTTATGAGAGTCGGGGCACACCCAGCCGATCGAAGTACGCGAGGGTCAATACGCTATTCAGGAGCTTGCCGCTGTTACGCCACCAGTGACAGCTGTTCGCCGCCACCTGTTGCGCCACAGCGGACGGTGCGCCCAGCGCACGCAGTTCCCGGTAGATGGTCGGACCGCGGCGCCAGTGTTTGAGCTGGATGACACGCAGCCGGTGACGCATCCACTTGTCCAGATCCAGCCAGACTCGTGGCGTCTGCGCCATCTGGAAGTACGCCTTCCAGCCCAATACATAGGGCCGTAACCGTTCGACCACGTCCTTCATGCTGCGCCCGCCGCTACGGCCGGTCAGTTCACGAATGCGGCGTTTGAACGCCAGCAGCGCTCTGGCCGCCACCTTGCGCTTGATGACGCCGCCGGACGCTACCCATAGGCTGTAGCCCAGAAACTTGCGACCGAACACACTGGCGACTGCGCTTTTGGTCTCGTTGACCTTCAACCGCAGTTGCCCATACAGACGACGCAGCAGCGCCATCACCCGCTCGCCAGCACGGCGGCTACGAACGTAGACATTCGCATCGTCGGCATAGCGCGCAAAGCAGTGGCCTCGCCGCTCCAGTTCCTTGTCCACCTCATCGAGCAACACGTTGGCCAGCAACGGCGATAGCGGCCCGCCCTGTGGCGTGCCCTGTTCGCGCTGCTGAACCACGCCGCCATCCATGATGCCGCTGTTCAGATACGCCCGGATCAGCCGGATCACGCTGGCGTCCCCAATACGTTTCTGCAGTCGGTCGATCAGGATGTCGTGGTTGACCCGGTCGAAGAACTTCTCCAGATCAACATCCACCACGATTCGCCGACCCGACTGCACGTACGACTGCGCGGCAAGCACCGCATCGTGCGCACGCCGTCCAGGCCGGAAGCCGTAGCTGTGCTCGCTGAAGCCAGGGTCCAGAACCGGTTGCAGCACCTGCAGCAGCGCCTGCTGGATCAGCCGGTCCGTCACCGTCGGGATGCCAAGCTCGCGCTCGCCTCCGTCCGGTTTCGGGATCGTCACCCGCCGTACCGGACTGGGCCGGTACGTCCCCTTCAGCAACTGTTCACGGATCGCAGGCCACGCCGTCACCAGATGGCGCGACGTCTGGTCAATATCCAGACCGTCCACGCCAGCGGCTCCCTTGTTGGCCCGTACCCGTTTGAACGCCTGCTTCAGGTTCTCCCTCGTCAGCGCCGCCATCAGCAGCGATGACCCCGTGTCCCCGGATTCATGGCGCGGGCAACAGCCTTCGTCGCTCACGGGCATAGACGCAGCTTCACCGCGTATGCTTCCCGCTCGCCCCGCTCGCACGGGCATCTGACGCATTGCCTGTCGCATCGACATGACGCTGGACACTCCTTCCCGTTCGGCCCTTCGTCACCAGCTTCAGCCTCATCGACCTGTCCTGTGACTACTACGACCTCTGCTAATGGAATGGACGCCCCCCGCCCGGCACGGCATCGATGTGCCAAAGTGGAAGTGTCAGCCACCACTTAACCAGAGGGAACGCCCATCATGAAGGTTACGACCGTTGGTATCGATCTGGCAAAGAACGTCTTTCAAATCCACGGCGTCGACGCGCACGGCAAAGCCGTCCTCAAGAAGCAGATCCGGCGCGATCAATTAATGCTGTTCTTCACGAATCTGCCAGCGTGCTTGATCGGCATGGAGGCCTGTGCCAGCGCGCATTACTGGGCACGACGCGTTCAAGAATGCGGACACACCGTTCGACTAATGGCTCCGCAATTCGTTAAACCCTACGTCAAGACCAACAAGAACGATGCGGCCGATGCCGAAGCAATTTGCGAAGCCGTCGCTCGGCCCAACATGCGCTTCGTCCCCATCAAGACCGAATCGCAGCAGGCCGTCCTCGCCATACATCGCGCACGTCAGAGTTTCGTCAAGGCGCGCACCGCGCAAGCTAATCAGATTCGTGGGCTCCTCGCCGAATTCGGCCTGGTGATTCCCCAAGGTATCGCCCACATCGCGCAACGCGTACCCGAACTGCTCGACTCCGACACTTGCGCCTTGCCAGGCCCGTTTCGTCTCCTTGTGCTGCGCCTGATGGAGCATCTCAAGCTGCTCGATCAGCACGTTCGAGAACTCGAGACGCAAATTCAGACCTGGCACCGCGACAATCCCGCCAGCCGCAAACTTGCCGAGATTCCCGGCGTCGGGCCAATCACGGCAAGCGCACTGGTCGCGTCGATCGGCGATGCCAAGAACTTCGAGAACGGCCGTCAACTGGCCGCTTGGCTTGGGCTGGTCCCTCGGCAACATTCCAGCGGCGGCAAATCGACCTTGCTGGGCATGAGCAAGCGAGGCGACTCCTACCTGCGCACGCTGCTCATCCACGGCGCGCGATCGGCCATCCTAGCCGCACAACGAAAGCCCGACACCGATAGCTGGCTGAGCCGCCTGCTAGGCCGACGCCATCCCAACATCGCTGCCGTAGCCCTGGCCAGCAAGAATGCACGCGTCATATGGGCGTTGCTGGCTCACAACCAGCAGTTCCGACCGGGTTATGCGACTGCCGCGGCAGTCGCATAACCCGGTCGGCTTGCAGTCGAACAAGACCGCTGCGACAAACTTTAGGAGCGACAAACCACCCGATTGCTCAGGCAAGCAATGCAGTGATGGCGAGACAGGTCAGACCGTGGCCGGCAAAACCCATAGAAGTCAGAGCACCTCAAGTGCGATCTGCTGATTGAGGAGCTGGCCAGCGTATTCCATCAGGGACAGCAGGCGTACGCCTGACATCAAAGTCCGGATGTATGGCTGCAATCGATGCCTTCGAACCGTCACTCACCGCGAACCTGGCAAAACGGGGGCGTCCATGTATGACTTCTCGCTCCGGCTCAATGCCGTCGCCCTTTCAGGCATAAGGCGAGATCTCCCCAGGTAAGAGCGCACTCCTTCATCGCACAACCGCCGCATTTACGCTGCTTCGCCTTGGTCACGAGAGCTTCGCGGTGCGTTGCCCGCTCGCCCTGCACGGCAGCGCCTTCTATGCAGTTCTTGTCCATCGGCTCACGATTTACGCTCCACGCTTCCTCTCCACATTCGGTCGCCCTCATGCAGTTGCGCTTCACTTCATTCGCTGTGACCAGCTTATGGCGGGACTTGCACCCGCAGGAGTACGCCCATGCTGGGCGCACAACGACCAGGGCCGGTTACCGCTTCCACGGCAACCGGCCCTGTTCATTCGACGTCGAAGCGCCCAAGCCGGGCGCCCGCACTTATACGTCGAACTTCACCCCCTGCGCCAGCGGCAGCTGGCGGCTGTAGTTGATCGTGTTCGTCGCCCGGCGCATATACGCCTTCCATGCATCCGAACCCGACTCGCGGCCGCCGCCCGTTTCCTTCTCGCCGCCGAACGCGCCGCCGATTTCCGCGCCGCTCGTGCCGATGTTCACGTTGACGATCCCGCAATCGCTGCCGGCCGCCGACATGAACTGCTCGGCTTCACGCATGTCGTTCGTGAAGATCGCCGACGACAGGCCTTGCGGGACCGCGTTGTGCACGTCGATCGCGTCGTCGAAGTTGTCGTAGACCATCACGTACAGAATCGGCGCGAACGTCTCGCGCTCGACCACCGCCGATTGCTTCGGCATCCGCACGATGGCCGGACGCACGTAGTACGCATCCGCGTGGCCGACGTCGACGCGCTCGCCGCCCTTCACTTCGCCGCCCTGCTCGCGCGCATCGGCCAGCGCCTTTTGCATCGCGTCGAACGACGCACGATCGACCAGCGGGCCGACCAGCGTGCCTTCCTCGAGCGGATTGCCGACCTTCACCGACGCATAGGCCTTCTCGATGCGCGGCAGCAGTTGCTCGACGAGGCTGCGATGCACGATCAGGCGGCGCAGCGTCGTGCAGCGCTGGCCGGCCGTGCCGACCGCCGCGAACGTGACCGCGCGCACGACGAGGTCGAGATCCGCGCTCGGCGCGACGATCATCCCGTTGTTGCCGCCGAGTTCGAGGATGCCGCGCGCGAGGCGCTGGCTCAGCACCTTCGCGACTTCCTGGCCCATCCGCACGCTGCCCGTCGCGCTGACGACCGGCACCTTCTTCGACGCCGTCAGCACCTCGCCGACGTCGCGCATGCCGAGCACCAGTTGACCCAGTTCCGCCGGCGCGACGCCCGGATGCGTCTTCTCGAACTCGCGCAGCGCCTTCTGGAGCAGCACGTGGCACGCGATCGCGGTGAGCGGCGTCTTCTCGGACGGCTTCCACACGACCGAATCGCCGCACACGAACGCGAGCGCCGCATTCCACGCCCACACCGCGACCGGGAAGTTGAACGCCGAAATCACGCCGCACACGCCGATCGGGTGCCACGTTTCCATCATCCGGTGGCCCGGGCGCTCGGACGCGATCGTGAGGCCGTAAAGCTGGCGCGACAGGCCGACCGCGAAATCGCAGATGTCGATCATTTCCTGCACTTCGCCGAGGCCTTCCGACGTGATCTTGCCGGCTTCGAGCGTGACGAGGCGGCCCAGCTCGGCCTTGTGCTCGCGCAGCACGTTGCCGAACACGCGCACGAGTTCGCCGCGCACCGGCGCCGGCACCGTGCGCCACTTGAGGAACGCGTCGTGCGCGGCGTCGATCTTGCGCTCGGCGTCGGCGGGCGTGTCGACGGCCAGCGTCGCGAGCGTCGCGCCGTCGAGCGGCGAACGCGCGGTCAGCGCGTTGCCTTTCCACTGGGCGAGATCGATGTCGAGCGCGGCAAGAATGTCGTTGAATTGCATCACTTCCTCTTCAGGGACAGATTGATCGGTGCGGCGGCAGCGCCGCCCGCGTGATTCGATTGGAGCGCGTTCGAGCGCCTCGTGCAAGCGGATGCGCCGCGCGGCGGGCCGGTGCGCCATCCGGCGCATCGCGCTGCGCCGCCGCCGGAAGCCCGGCCGGACGGCGCGCCCCAGCCTCGCGAGGCACGATCCATGAACACATTGTCGATGGCCACAAGTCGGGCCGCTATTGATATTAACTCACGACTTCATTCCCAAAACGCAAGAAGTGCGCTGGCCAGCCGCGGCTGTTTCGATGCCGATATGGGACGTTTCCCAAGCCCGTAACCGGCCGCCCGGACGCATCGCTGCGTGGCCCAAGTTGATGACCATCCCGCATCACCCTGTTCGGAAATATCGTTTGCCGCCGGTGCACCGGGCCCACACAATCGGTGCGACGTCGAGGTGCAACGCACCCGGCGCGCCGCCGGCCGCCACCACGGCAGCCGGACGACCGACGAAGGCGACACGCACCACGGCCCGGCTCAGCGGGCCGGTTTCGCACCGCATCACCGCTGCCCGGCCCGCGAGCCGGCGACGCGTCGCGCTTCGTCACCGAAAAAACAATCCCGGAGACAGCGCCCAGCGCCCGCCATGCATTCAGATGCCCGCCCCGATTCGTCCCGCCCGTCCGGCTCGCCGCCCGCGAAGCCGTCCCTTCACCGCGCGTTGCAGGCCCGCCATCTACGGATGATCGCGATCGGCGGCTCGATCGGCACGGGCCTGTTCGTCGCATCCGGCGCATCGATCTCGCAGGCCGGCCCCGGCGGCGCAATGGTTGCGTACATGGTGATCGGCCTGATGGTCTATTTCCTGATGACGAGCCTCGGCGAAATGGCCGCGTTCATGCCGGTATCGGGCTCGTTCGCGACCTATGGCGCGAAGTTCGTCGACGAAGGCTTCGGCTTCGCGCTCGGCTGGAACTACTGGTACAGCTGGGCCGTGACGCTGGCGGTCGAGCTCGTCGCCGCGCAGCTCGTGATGCACTACTGGTTTCCGCACGTGCCGGGCGTGTGGTGGAGCGCACTGTTCCTCACGCTGATCTTCGCGCTCAACGCACTGTCGGTGCGCGGCTTTGGCGAAGCCGAATACTGGTTCGCGCTGATCAAGGTGCTGACCGTGCTCGCGTTCGTCGGCGTCGGCCTGCTGATGATCTTCGGGATCATGCAGGGCGGCCCGAGCGCCGGCTGGGGCAACTTCACGATCGGCGACGCGCCGTTCGTCGGCGGCTGGGCGACGATGCTCGGCGTCGCGATGATCGCGGGCTTCTCGTTCCAGGGCACCGAAATGATCGGCGTCGCGGCCGGCGAATCGGAAAATCCGCGTACGACGATTCCGCGCGCGGTGAGCCAGATCTTCTGGCGCATCCTGCTGTTCTACGTGTTCGCGATCGTCGTGATCGGCGTGCTGATTCCGTACACCGATCCGAGCCTGCCGAAGAGCGACGTGACCGACATCGGCGTGAGCCCGTTCACGCTGGTGTTCCGCCACGCGGGCCTCGCGTTCGCGGCCGGCGTGATGAACGCGGTGATCCTGACGGCCGTGCTGTCGGCCGGCAACTCGGGCATGTACGCGTCGACGCGGATGCTCTACAACCTCGCGGTCGAAGGCCGCGCGCCGAAGCTGTTCGCGAAGCTGTCGCCCGGCGGCGTGCCGCGCAACGCGCTCTATGCGACCACCGCCGTCGGCGCGCTGTGTTTCCTCACGTCGCTGTACGGCGACAAGACCGTCTACCTGTGGCTGCTGAACACGTCGGGCATGGCCGGCTTCATCACGTGGCTCGGCATCGCGATCAGCCACTACCGGTTCCGCAAGGGTTTCCTGAAGCAGGGCTACCGGCTCGACCAGTTGCCGTACCGGTCGAAGTGGTTCCCGTTCGGCCCGCTGTTCGCGTTCGCGCTGTGCGCGGTCGTCGCGCTCGGCCAGGACTACCAGGCGTTCCTCGCCGACCAGATCGACTGGACCGGCGTCGCCGCGACCTACATCGGCCTGCCGTTCTTCCTCGCGATCTGGCTCGGCTACGCGCTCGTGCGCAAATGCCGGCTGGTGCGCTACGAGGACATGGAAATCGCGCCGTGGATCGAACGCAACGCGGCACGTGAAGCGACCGAAAAGGCCGATACCGGCTATCCGGCCTACGTCGCCCGTCCGGCCAACCCGACGCCGGGCGCCTGACGCCCGGTCACGCGCCGGCCGCCGCTCCCGGGCGGCGGCCGCTGCGCCGAAAACCCCATTCGACGCGGCGCGCGCGTTCAGGCAAGATCGACGCGCGCCGTCCGCTTTTCCGCCGTCACGAATCACCGAAAACGCATGCAGAACTTCTACGAAGCCACCGTTACCCGCCAGCCCTACCCGCAACTGACCGGCACGATCGATACGCAGGTCTGCATCGTCGGCGGCGGCCTCGCCGGCCTGTGCACGGCGCTCGGCCTCGTCGAACGCGGCGTGCACGACGTCGTCGTGCTCGACAGCGAACGGGTCGGCTTCGGCGCGTCGGGCCGCAACGGCGGCTTCGTGTTCGGCGGCTACAGCCTCGACAACGCCGACCTGCTGCGCACGCTCGGCCGCGACGAAGGGCGCCGGCTGTACCGGCTCACCGTCGACGCGGTCGACCTGATCCGCGCGCGGATCGCCCGCTACGGGATCGACTGCGACATCGTCGACGAGGGCGTGATGCTCGCGAACTGGTTCGACGATCCGTCGCGGCTCGACGGTGTGCGCACGCTGATGAAGAACGAACTCGGCGTCGAATGGGAGCCCGTCGCGACCGGCGCGCTGCGCGAGCGGCTGAAGACGCAGCGCTATTACGGCGGCCTGTTCGAGCCGAACGCGTTCCACTTCCATCCGCTCAAGTACGTGCTCGGCGTCGCGGCGGCCGCCTCGCGCGGCGGCGCACGCGTGTACGAGCGCTCGGCCGCGCTGAACATCGCCCGCGACGGCGCCGGGTACGTCGTGCGCACGGCGCAGGGCGCGGTGCGCGCGAAGGACGTCGTGTTCGCCGGCGGCGGCTACGCGCGCGGCGTGTCGCCGCGCATTGAGCGCGCGGTGCTGCCGATCGCGACCTACGTGATCGCGACCGAACCGCTCGGCGCGCGCCTGCCGGACGCGATCGACGCGCCGTACGCAATCTACGACACGCGCTTCGCGTTCGACTACTACCGTCCGCTGAAGGACACGCGGATCCTGTGGGGCGGCCGGATCTCGGTGCTCGACCGCGGCCCCGACGCGATCGCGCGCCTGCTGCGGCGCGACCTGCTGCGCGTGTATCCGCAACTGGAAGGCGTGAAGGTCGACTACGCGTGGGGCGGGCTGATGAGCTACGCGCGGCACAAGATGCCGCAGATCGGCCGCGACGCGGACGGCGTGTGGCACGCGATCGCGTTCGGCGGCCACGGGATGGCGCCGACCACGGTGGCCGGCGAGACGCTCGCCGCCGCGCTGGCCGAAAGCCGGCCGGTGCCGGACGGCTTCGCCGCGTTCGGGCTCACGCGCACGTTCGGGCTGGCCGGACTCGCCGCCGCGCAGCTCACGTATACGGCGTACCAGGCCCGCGACGCGCTCGCGTCCTGCCGCCGCTGAGCGCCCGCGACGGCCGAAACCACCGCGCCGGCGGCCTTGCCGATTAGAGCGGAAGGTCGGCCGGGCGGCCATTTCCCGCATGCTAGAATGCCTTTTCCAAGCCGCCGCGAACCACAATAAAGTCACATGAAAGCAGGAAGCAAGGCCGCCACGTCCGACACCCGCGCGCTTGCGTCCGATGCGCGGCGTAAATACGATCCCGAGCAAACCAAGCGCAACATCCTCGATGTCGCCACGCAGGAATTCTCTGCGATGGGCCTCGCCGGCGCGCGCGTCGACGCGATCGCCGAGCGCACCAACACGACGAAACGGATGCTCTATTACTACTTCGATAGCAAGGAAGGCCTGTACGAGGCCGTGCTGGAGAAGGTGTACGGCGACATCCGCGCGCTCGAGCAGGAACTGCACGTCGGCGACATGGAGCCGCGCGAAGGCATGCGCCGTCTCGTCGAATTCACGTTCGACTACCACGACAAGCATCGCGATTTCGTGCGCCTCGTGTCGATCGAGAACATCCACGGCGCGAAATATCTCGAACAGCTCAAGTCGTTCAAGAACCGCAACGTCAGCATCATCAAGACGCTCGAGGAACTGGTCGAGCGCGGCGCGGCCAGCGGTGCGTTCCGCAAGGACATCGACGCGTTCGACCTGCACCTGCTGATCAGCTCGTTCTGCTTCCATCGCGTGTCGAACCGCTACACGTTCGGCGCTGCGTTCGGCCGCGATCCGTCGGCGCCACGCCTGCGCGCGCGGCATCGCGACACGATCGCCGACGCGGTGCTCCGCTACGTCGCCGCGTAAGCGGCGCCAGCAGCCGGCCGGGGGCGCGACTCGTTCGCGCCCTTTGCATTTCGGCGCGTCAGCCCATCAGTCCGTCGGCGCGGTCGACGCCAGCGCGATCCGCGCCTTCTGTTCCGGGCTGCCCGCCACGTAATACTTCTTCGCCCAGCTCGAATCGGGCGCAAGCGCGAGCCGCGCATGCGTACCCGCGCCCGTACCGTGCTGCTGCTTCGCGTGGATCGCCAGCGCGCGGGCGCGGTAGTGCTCGTAAAGCCGCAGGAATTCCGCGAGATAGATCGCCGCGATCCGCTTGTCGCGGATCTCGAGCAGGTTCTCGTCGTTGTACTGCTCGGAATTGCGGCTCATGTTCGCCGAGCCCGTATAGACGACCGGATTCGCGCCTTCCGCATCGATCACGATGAACTTGTGATGGATCACCACGGGCGGAAAGGCCGGCGCCGGTTCGCCCGGGAAAAGCCGCAACTCCGGCTCGAAACCTTGCGGCACGGTAGCCGGCGAGAAATACGACGCATCGATCACGTCGTGGTTGTCGCGGCTGCGGTGGTACAGCTCGAGGTTCGCGAGCGTGGCCGCATCGAGCGACTGGCCGGCCTGCTGCGCAGCGTCGGCCTTCGTTGCGCTGCCCGCGTTGATCCGGTTCACGAGGCCGAACATCATCAGCCCGCGATCGCCGGCCGCGAAGCATGCATCGCGCAGCGCCGCGTCGGTCGGCATGAACAGGCAGAACGACACCGAATGCTTCGCGGCCGCGATCGCGGCGACGATCGTATCGATCTCGGTACGCTGCCCCGCCGGCTCCGGCGAGTATGCGACGCGCACCTGCGCGCTGCCGATCGTCATCGGCGCCGACCAGCCCGGCGACAGTCGCGCGGTCTCCGCGATCGACGGATTCCCAGCCAGCGCGTGGGCGCGCTCGTTGTACAGCGCGGCGAGCGCGGGCGAGTCGAACGCGTGCAGCACGTTGGCCTGCTCGGTCAGCCCTTCGGTCGTGAAGTTCGCGGAACCGGTCAGCACGCGCGCGGGCGCCGGGTTCGACGGTGCATCGGTCACGATGAACTTGTCGTGCATGATGTGCGTCCGGTCGCGCGGCGCGAGCGTCGCGAGGCCCTGCAGCGCATCGACGGCCGGCTGGTTCGGCGACGGCAGCGGCGGTTTGCCCTTGCGCGCCGTCGTGTGCGCGTCGTAGACGATCGCGAGCGACGCTGCGCCGTGCCGGCGGCCGAACGCGTCGAACGCGGGCAGCGCCCACAGCGAGTCGGTCAGGTGATAGACGGCCGACACCGCGCGCGACGCCGGATCGAGCATCTGCGCGAACACCTGCTCCATGTCGTTCGCGAGCCACGTGCGCAGCTTCAGCGCCTGCGCGGCGCTCGGCGCCTCGTTCGGCGCGAGGCCCAGCGCAGCAACCTGCTTCGCGAACGCCTGCGAGCTGACCACCGCGCGGTTGAACCACGTGCCGATACCGTCCTCGATATGCGCGGGCAGCACGACGACGCACACGCCGGCTTGCGCGTCGAGCACCTGCAGGTTCGCCGGCGTGCCGACGACCGGATAGACGTCGTAGCGGAACGACGCGTCACGGTCCTGCGGATCGATGCGTGCATCCCACCACATGAATTTCTGGATCGGCGCCTGATCGGTCGGCGCATCGCCCTGCGTGTCGGCGGCCGGGCCGTCGAACGTCAGGCGGTTGGGCAGCCAGCTGTCCGGCGCACGCGTCTTGCCGTCGGCCGACCAGAAGCCCGGCGTGCGCCGGATCGCGAAGCCGAGGAAATCGGACCGCGACGCCGCATCGGGCCAGTCGAAAGCCAGCAGGACCAGGGTGGGGGAAAGATAGCTGCGCACGCTGACGGTCATTCGTTGCTCCCTGGCCTGACGGCCGGTCGAGGTGAATGAGTCAGTCTCGATGGCGGTTCTTCCCGCGCGATGACCGTTCGATGAACCTTGTATGTCGGACGCGCGTCAGTCGCACACGAGCAGCTCGATCCCGCGCGCCGTCAGCGCGCGGCGCACGGCCTTGTCGGGCGCGCGCTCGGTCACCAGATAGCGGGCGGCGGCCGCGCCGTTGATCCGCACCGGCGTCACGCGGCCGAATTTCGAATGGTCGGCGACGATGATCGCCGTGCCCGCCGCCGCGATCATCCGGCTGCGCACTTCGGCCGCGAGCCGCGAGTAATCGGTGCATTCGCCGTCGGGCGTGATGCCGCCGGCGCCGACGAACGCGAAATCGACGTGGTATTGCGCGAGCTGGTGGATCGTGTCGAGCCCGAAGGTGGCGTCCTCGTCGTCGGACAGCTCGCCGCCGAGCAGCGTCACGCGGTTGCCGTTGCGCCGCGCGAGCACGAACGCGGTACGCCAGTCGTTCGTGTAGATCGACAGCCGGTGCCGGTCGGCCAGCGCCAGCGCGACCGCATGCGGCGTGCTGCCCGAATCGATCAGCACCGATGCATCGTCGGGCACGAATTCGGCCGCGCGCCGCCCGATCGTGCGCTTCGCGTCGGCGTTCGCGGCCTCGCGCTCGGACAGGCTCGGCTCGCGGCGATCCGCGGCCAGCGCGCCGCCGTGCGTCATCACGAGCAGCCCGCGCGCGGCCAGCGCGTTCAGGTCGCGCCGCACGGTTTCTCGCGACACGTCGAGCGAACGCACGAGTTCCGCGACCGACAGCGCGCCCGACCGTCCGAGCTCCGACAGGATGTATTGATGACGTTGTTCCGCCAGCATCGCGTGTGCGCCCGAGGCGACTGGTAATGGGTAAGCCGGCCATTGTATTACGGACGTTTGACGACCATTTGACGACGCCGGGAAGCGCGGCCGGCGCGTTTCCCGAAAGCGAAATTCAGTATTGTCCGGCGCGCGCGAATCCGCGCGGCGGCGGGCGCTACACTTTGCGCTTCGCCGAACGACCAACCAAGGGGCTCGCGCCATGTATCGCAAAGGCAGTGTGATCGAAATCCAGTTTCCGCCGGAACGCCTCAACGACGCGGCGGGTGATCCGTACTGGATCGACCTGACGCTCGACGAAGCGCGCCGGCTCTACGAACAGCTCGCCGCGCGCTTCGCGACCGACGCGCGCGCCAACCAGCCGCTCGACACGTTCTCGATCGACTGATCGTCGCCGCTGCGCGCCCCTCCGCGCAGCGGCGTGCGGGGCACGCATCCCCACGGCACCACACATCCGGCGCGCGCTGACCGCCGGCACGATCACGCATCGCGTGGCACGAGTGCAGGATTCGACAAGACGCCGGCACCGCTTCGTCCGATACTGGCCGACTTTCCGGTTCTGTCCGGCCGCCTCGCGGCCCGTCACGCATGCTTACCTCGATCGTCGCCGCCGCCTTCGTCGCGCTCTGGTCCACCGGCTTCATCGTTGCCCGGGCAATCAAGCCTTACGCCGACCCGAACCTGTTCCTGCTCGCGCGCTTCGCGGGCACGGCCGCGTTGTTCGGCGTGGTCGCGCTCGTCGCGCGCGCGCCGTGGCCGGCCCGCCGCGAATGGCCGCGCCACCTGATCGCCGGCGCGCTGCTGCAAGGCGTCTATCTCGGCGCGAGCTACTGGGCCGTCGCGCAAGGGTTGAATGCGGGCGTGATGGCGCTGCTTGGCGCGCTGCAGCCGCTCGCCACCGCCGTGCTCGCGGTCCCGCTGTTCAACGAACGCCTGCCCGCGCGCGGCTGGCTCGGCATGGCGCTCGGGCTGGCCGGCGTCGCGCTCGTGCTCGCGCCGAAGGTCACGGGCGGCGTCGCACCGCCGCCGGGCGCCGCGCCGGCGTGGCTCGTCGTCGCCGTGTCGGTCCTCGCGGTCGGGTCGATCACCGCCGGCTCGCTGTACCAGAAAGGCAAGCTCGCGCAGAGCGACCTGCGCACCGCGGTCGCCGTGCAGAATTTCGGCGCGGCGATCGTCGCGGCCGTGTTCGTCCTGCTGCTCCATGAAACCCGCTGGATCGACGCGCCGGCGCTGTGGGTGTCGCTCGTGTGGGGCGTCGTGTTCCTGTCCGGCGGCGCGGTCACGATGCTGATGTGGATGCTGCGGCGCGGCAATGCGGCGCGCGCGACGTCGCTGCTGTTTCTCGCGCCACCGCTGGCCGCGCTGCAGGGTTACGGGCTGTTCGGCGAAACGCTCGCCGCGATCCAGCTCGCCGGCTTCGCGCTCGCGCTGGTGGGCGTCGTGCTCGCGCGGCGCTGACGCCGCCCCCGGGCGCCTGCCCGGCCGCCGTTCGCGCGGCATCCTGCCCCCGCCCGGCGCACCGTGCACCACGGCGATGCGCCGCGTCTCGTCGATGCAACGCAAAACCGCCGGATCGCCGGCCCGGCGCGGCGGCACGCCGCGATTGCGCTTATGATGGGCGCCTTGCATTTCGTTCCGGAACTTCCTTCATGACATCCGCCGATTACGCCAGCCGCCAACGCGCGATCATTGCCGAACTGAACGTCGCCCCGCACTTCGACGCCGAAGCCGAAATCGACCGCCGCATCGATTTCCTCGCGCAGTACCTTCGTTCGACCGGCCTGCGGACCTACGTGCTCGGCATCAGCGGCGGCGTCGATTCGTCGACGGCCGGCCGGCTCGCGCAACTGTCGGTCGAGCGCCTGCGCGCCGACGGCTACGATGCGCGCTTCATCGCGATGCGCTTGCCGAACGGCGTGCAGAACGACGAGGAGGATGCACAGCGCGCGCTGGCGTTCGTGCGCGCGGACGAGGTATTGACGGTCGACGTGAAGCCGGCCGCCGATGCGATGCTCCGTTCGCTGGTCGCCTCCGGCCACGCGTTCGACACCCCGGCGCAACAGGATTTCGTGCACGGCAACATCAAGGCGCGCGAGCGCATGATCGCGCAGTACGCGGTGGCCGGCGCGCGGCGCGGCATCGTGATCGGCACCGATCACGCGGCCGAATCGCTGATGGGGTTCTTCACGAAGTTCGGCGACGGCGGCGCGGACATCCTGCCGCTCGCGGGCCTGAACAAGCGCCGCGTGCGCGGGGTGGCGCGCGCGCTCGGCGGCGAGGAGCTGATCGTGATGAAGGTGCCGACGGCCGACCTCGAGGAACTGCGCCCGCTGCGCCCGGACGAGCACGCGTATGGCGTGACCTACGACGAGATCGACGATTTCCTCGAAGGCAAGCCGGTCGCCGACCGCGTCTACGAAACGGTGCTGCGCTTCTACGACGGCTCGCGCCACAAGCGCGCGCTGCCGTACACGATGTTCGACTGGCCGGCCGCGTAAGCCGGCCCCCGGCTACCGACATACCGCCGCGCGCACCGTCACGGCCGCGCGCGGCACGCTCGGGACGGGCAACGCTACGCGTGCCCGCCCGTCTTCTTCGCCTGCAGTGCACGAATCCGCATCCGCGCGCCCGTATCGCTGACCGTCGCGTCGTACATCGTCGCGAGATCGCGCTTGAGCGCGGTGCGCGAGCCGCCGTCGAGATACACCATGTGCCCCGACGGATAGAACCGTGCGGACAGGTTCTGCCGCACCTTCTGGTCCTCCAGCGGCATCTGCTGCAGATCGATCACGGTCTGGTAGAACGGCGTGACGAAATCGTAGAAGCCGTTCGCCGACAGCACTTTCAGGTCGACGTTCAACGCCATCACCGCGGCGAGGTCGCCGGCCGTGTAGAGGATCACGTTCCCCTGCGCATCGATGCCCTGCTGCGCGCCGGTCGGGTCGATGTGGCTGAAATCCCAGTTCTGGAACGCCTGGTCGTTCAGGTCCGTGAACGCGGAATTCGACGTGAACTTCAGCTGCTCGTTCAGGTAGCTGTTCCACATCGCCGTATAGACGCCCGTCACGGCCGTCATCGTCGGATCGTTGCCGCCCGAATTCGGGTCGATCTTGCCGGCGATACCCGACGAGATCCCGGTCACGCGGCCGTCGTACGAACCGAGCGCGAGCCCCTGCGCATGCAGCAGCGTCGTCAGGAACAGCGAATTGCCGCGCGCGTCGTAGCCGGCGATATTCAGCCCCCACGACTGCAGCGTCGCCGTATCGATGCCCGTGTATTGCGACAGTTTCTGCACGGTGGCCGGGTTCGCATGCGGCACCGCGCGCAGCGCGCTCAGATAGTCGGTGCGCGCGAACTGCGCGACTTCCTCGACGAACGCGCCGAGATCGCTCGGCGGCGGCTTGATGCCGAGTTTCTTGTGATACCACGCATCGGCCGCGGCGGTCGGCAGCGTACCGACCGGGTTGCCGGCCTGCCGGTAATCGAGGATCGACGATTGCAGCGTGACGCCGTTCAGGTCGACGCCGTCCTCGTGCAGCTTGTACGCGAGCACGCAGCTGCGCGCGGTGCCGTACGATTCGCCGAACAGGTATTTCGGCGAATTCCAGCGGTTGTTCTTCGTCAGGTAGCGCTTGATGAACTGCTTCAGCGAATTCGCATCCTGGTCGACGCCCCAGAAGTCGCGGTTCTTGTTCGGCGCGACGGCCGCCGAATAGCCGGTGCCGACCGGGTTGATGAACACCAGGTCGCTGTGGTCGATCATGCTGTCCGGGTTGTCTTCGATCTGGTACGGCGCGGGCGGCGTGAAGCCCGGCATCGACGTCTTGATGCGCTTCGGCGCGAACGAGCCGAGCAGCACGAACACCGACGACGAACCGGGCCCGCCGTTGTAGAAGAACGTCACGGGCCGCGTTTCCTCCTTCGCGCCGTCGGCCGTGAACGCGACGTAGAAAATCTTCGCGGCCGGCTGCGAACTGCTCGGATCGACGGTCACCAGATGGCCGACCGTCGCCGTGTACGCGATGCGTTTCCCGTCGATCAGGATCGTGTGGTGCGTGATCGCGGCCGCCTCGGTCGTGTCGGTCACCGAATCGTCCGGGCCGTTGCCGTACGCGACCGGGTCGAAGAACGGCTGATCGCGGCCGTGGCTCAGCGCGACCGGGTTGATGGTCGGCGGCACGCCATGCGAATTGTGGTCGCCGTGATGCAGCGGATACACGCCGCCGGAAGATGCGGAATCGATGCCCATCGTGCTGCTCCTGGAGGTGAAAAAAGACGCGGGCAGACCACCCGCGTCGAACGGAAAGGCGTGCGCCGGCGCGTCAGCTCGACGGCTTGCGCGCGAGGATCGTGGCGAGCTGCGCGCCGTTCGGGCTGCCGAGGCCCGTGCACGCGTCCCAGCCCGACGCGGCCGCATAGGTGCCGTTCGATCCTTTCGTGATGTCGCGCAGCGCGTCCGGATGCTTGTACAGCACCGGATTGATCCAGCCGGCCGACGCGCCGGCCGCCGCATTGATCCGCGCGATCAGCGCGGCCCACAGCGGCGCGACCGCGCTCGTGCCGCCCATCACCGCGGGCGTGCCGGCCACCGACACTTCGTAGCCCGTCTGCGGCGACGCGTCGCCGGCGACGTCCGGCACGCCGCGCTTCGCGAGCGGCGTGCTGCTGCCGTCGGCGCGCGCGACCTTCAGCCCCTGCTGCCACGCCGGCAGGTCGAACAGCGCACTGACGCCGCCGCCACCCGCGCCGCCGCCCGACGCCTCGTCGTTCCACGTGACCTCGCTCCGAATGCCCTGCCCGGGCAGCGCGTCGAGCTGCGTGCCGCCGCAGCCGAGCACGTACGGGCTCGACGCGGGGAAGTCGACGTGATCGGCGCCATCCTGCAGCCCGTCGCCCGAGCCGCTGTCGCCGGACGCCGCGCAGACGGTGATGCCCTGCGCGGCGGCCGCCTGCAGCACGCGGTTGAACGCGTGTGCGGACTGCGCCTGCCAGATCGCTTCCGGGCCGCCCCAGCTGATCGAGATCACGGACGGCTGGTTCGTCTTGTCGGTCACGGCCGCGTTGACGGCCTGGATGAAGCCTGCGTCGCTGTTCGGCGCGAAGTAGACGGCGATCTTCGCGGCCGGTGCGATCGCGCCGGCGATTTCGATGTCGAGCGCGACTTCGCCGTCCGGGCCGTTCGGCTCGCCGGTCGGCGCATTGCGGCCGGTGCCGACGTTCACGTCGACGAGCTTGGGCGGTGTCGTGATGCCGAGCCCGCGGAAATACTGCTGGATGTCGGCCGCGCGATAGCCGCCGCCGAGCTCGATGATCGCGATGCATTGCCCGGCGCCGTCGCCGGCCGGAAAGTCGTACAGCGACGCAAGCTGGATCGGCGTGAACGTGACGGCCGCCGCGCCGCGCGCCGGCTTGAACGGCGGACGGAAGCGGAAGTGCGGCCGCGCCTGCGGGCGACTGTCGAGGCCGAGCACGGCCGTCACCGCATCGCCGAGCTCGTCGGGCAGCGCGATCGGGCCCGAGCGGCCGCGGTACTGGCCGATCGAACGATGCTCGAAACGCTCGAGCTTCACGCTGAACGCGGTTTCGAACTGCCGGATCGTGCCGGACAGCACGACGACGCTTTCGACCGGATCGACGCGATCGACCGTCAACTGGTGACGTCGCGCGAACGCCTCGGTCTTGCGGATGTCGTCGGGATTGGCGGAGAAACGCTGCGCGAAAGCGTCGCGCGACACCGGTTTTGCGCGGGCGTCGCCGGTGGCGAGCTGGTGAACCAATGCATCGAGTTGCCCTTCTTCCTGCCGCCGCAACATGATCGTGACGTGAATGCGTTCTGCCGGATCGCACTGGCCGAGGCACTTGGACTCGGCCACGATGCGGGGCTCACGGTCGGCTTGAAGATGCCTTGCCATGTTCAGACCCTCCTTGGTACCGCGTTGCACGGAACAGCCAGGAAATCGGACATAGCCTGCGGAAGACGGTTCCGTTCGGTCAGTCGGTTCGCGACAGCGCGTGTGCGACCGCGCGAAGTTAAAGGAAGTTTAGAACAGTCAGACGATTTGCGCGCACGCCCTGCTGCGGCAAGGCATGCGCGCGAAGGCCGGCATTGCGCGCGGCCTGCATCGATCCCTCACGGCGCGCCGCAGGGCCGATCGGCCCGCGCGGCGACCATGCCGCGACGACGCTCAGTCCATCGACAGCCGCAGCGCGAACCCGATCAGCGCCGCGGAAAAGGTCCAGCGCTGCACCGTCTGCGCGAGCGGATGCGCACGCATCCACGCCGCGATGCGCGACGCGCCGAACACGCACGCGAGGTCGAAGCACACACCGGCCGCCACCAGCAGCGCGCCGAGCTCGAACATCTGCCAGACGACCGGCCCGGCCTCGGGCCGCACGAACTGCGGCAGCAGCACCGAGCAGAACAGCAGCGCCTTCGGGTTCAGCAGGTTGGTCAGCAGCCCCTTCACGAACGACTGCCGCAACTCGCCCGCCGCCGCGTCGCCGTCGCCGAGCGCGAACACCGGCGAGCGGAACACCTGGATCGCGACATACGCGAGATAGAGCGCGCCGCCGTAGCGAATCACTTCGTACAGCCACGGCGCGCTACGGATCAGCGCCGCGACGCCGCACGCCGACAGCGTCACGTGCGCGGTGCGCGCGAGCGACAGGCCGGCTGCCGCCGCCATCCCCGGCCGCACGCCGCGGCCGATGCTGGTCTGCAGCACGAGCGCCATGTCGGGCCCCGGCACCGCATAAATGGCCGCCAGCGCGGCGAGATAAATCAACAGCAAATGCGTGGAAATCATGGTCCGCCCCCGTCCTCCAATGACGATATGTTGCCGCTGAAGGAGGAGGGATTATTGGCCATCTTTGGCTGAGGCTTGGCGATTCGTGGTGGAATCCGCCACAATCCCCCTATCAGAACAAGGATTCCGCCAACATGATCGACCTCGACAAAACCGACCGCGCGATCCTCGCTGCGGTGCAACGCGACGGCCGGCTGCCGATCGCACGGCTCGCCGAATCCGTGGGCCTGTCCGAGACGCCTTGCGCCCGGCGCCTCAAACGTCTCGAAAACGACGGCTACATCGAGCGCTATCGTGCGCAGCTGTCACGCCAGGCGCTCGGCTTCGGCGTGGTCGCGTTCGTGCTCGTGCGGTTCGCGACGCACGACCGCAAGGTCGCCGACCGGTTCGAACGGGAAGTGCTCGGCATCGAGCGGATTCTCGCGTGCCACAACGTCGCGGGCACGGCCGATTACCTGCTGCAGGTGGTCGCGCGCGACCTCGACGACTACGGCACGTTCCTGCGCGATTCGCTGCGGATGCTGCCGGGCGTGACGTCGATCGAATCCGCGCTGTCGCTGCGCGAGGTGAAGCACGACGCGGGTTTGCCGGTGCCGTGATGCGCGCCGGGCCGGCCAGCCCGGCCGGCCGCAACGCTCGTTCACATCGCCGGCTGCGCCGGTGTCATGCGACGTCCGGCGCTTGATGCGCGCGCTCGAGATCCTCGAGGAACGCCTCCACGAGCGGATTCCCGCGCCCGTTGCGCGCGACGACCATGTGGAACGTCACGTCGTAGCGCAGTTGCTCCGGATTGAGCGGCGCGAGCAGCCCCTGCGCGACGTACGGCGCCGCGAAATGCTGCGGCAGGTAGCCGAGATGGTGGCCGGACAGGATCAGCAGCGCGACGGCCTCCATGTTGTCGGCGGTCGCGGTCACGCGGTCGGGCGTCGTCGACAGTTGCGCCTCGGGCAGCGGATACGAGCGCCACGCCCATTCGAAGCCCGCGACGTCGGCCGGCGTCAGCGTGCCCGCGCCGTCGAACAGCGGATGGCCGCGGCCGCAATACGCGACCTGACGCTCGATGAACAGCGGCGTGTAATGCAGCGACGGCACGCGGTGCCAGAAATAGCCGACCGCGATCTGGATCTCGTCGCTCAGGAGCTTCTCCTCGAGATCGCCGGGCGCGCGCACCGAAATCGAGAAGCGCACGGCCTCGTCGCGCGTGCGGAACGCGGCGATCGCCTCGGCGATCCGCGCATTCTGGCTCACCGGCGTATGGCCGATCAGGCCGATGTTCAGCGTGCCGACCAGCTGGCGGTCCATGTGCCGCGCGGCCATCCCGAATTCGTCGAGCGCCGCGAGCAGCTTGCGGCTCATCGCGTGGAACCGCTCGCCCTTCGGCGTGAGCCAGAAGCCGCTGCGGCCGCGTTCGCAGAGCCGGTAGCCGAGCCGCGTCTCGAGCGACGACAGTTGCGCGCTGATCGTCGACTGGCCGACGTTCAGCACCGCCTGCGCGGCCGACACGCCGCCCGCGTCCGTGACCGCGAGAAACACGCGGATCAACCGCAGATCGAGGGTCGACAGATTCCCCAGCACGTTCATCCCCTTCCATACATCGATGAAAATCGATGTTTACGTCGATATCTTCGCATTCTTCTTTCCCGGCGGAGCGCGTAAAACTGTGCGCCAAGCCGCGTCGCATGATACGGCAACCCCACACTGGAAGAGACGCCCCCATGAACGACCACACCCATTTCCAGCCGCTCGGCGGCAATGAAATGCCGCGCTGCGGCGGCATCGCGACGATGATGCGCCTGCCGCACGTGGCGAGCGCCGAAGGCCTCGACGCCTGTTTCGTCGGCGTGCCGTTCGACCTCGGCACGTCCAACCGCACCGGCGCGCGCTTCGGCCCGCGCCAGATCCGCACCGAATCCGTGCTGCTGCGCCCGTACAACATGGCCACCCGCGCAGCACCCTTCGATTCGCTGCAGATCGCCGACATCGGCGACGTCGCGATCAATCCGTACAACCTGCACGATTCGATCGCCCGCATCGAGGCCGCGTACGACGCGATTCTCGAGCACGACTGCAAGCCGATCACGCTCGGCGGCGACCATACGATCGCGCTGCCGATCCTGCGCGCGATCCACCGCAAGCACGGCAAGGTTGCATTGATCCACGTCGATGCACACGCCGACGTGAACGATACGATGATGGGTGAAAAGATCGCGCACGGCACGCCGTTCCGTCGCGCGGTCGAGGAAGGCCTGCTGCACGGCGACAAGGTCACGCAGATCGGCCTGCGCGGCACCGGCTACGCGGCCGAGGATTTCGACTGGTGCCGCGAGCAGGGCTTCCGCGTCGTCCAGGCCGAGGAATGCTGGAACAAGTCGCTCGCGCCGCTGATGGAAGAAGTGCGCGCGCGCATCGGCGACGCGCCCGTCTACATCAGCTTCGACATCGACGGCATCGACCCCGCCTACGCGCCGGGCACCGGCACGCCGGAAATCGCGGGCCTCACGGTGCCGCAGGCGCTCGAGATCATCCGCGGCGCGAAGGGGCTGAACATCGTCGGCTGCGATCTCGTCGAAGTCGCGCCGCCGTACGACCCGTTCGGCACCACAGCGCTGCTCGGCGCGAACCTCGCGTACGAGCTGCTGTGCATGCTGCCGGGCGTCGCGTACCGCGACTGATCCCCGCACCGCCATCTATTCCAAATCAGAGGATTCCAGAGGAGCACACACAAAGATGGGGACTTCCGTCAAGCAACCGAAGCGGGCAGCGCTCGCTTCGTTCGTCGGCACCACGATCGAGTGGTACGACTTCTATAGCTATGCGACCGCCGCCGCCATCGTATTCGGGCCGCTGTTCTTTCCCGGCGAAAACCGCTTCATCAGCCTGCTCGCGTCGTTCGGCTCGTTCGCGGTCGGCTTCTTCGCGCGGCCGCTCGGCGGCGTGCTGTTCGGCTATCTCGGCGACCGCTTCGGCCGCAAGCGGTCGCTGCTCGCAACGTTGATGCTGATGGCCGTGTCGACGGTCGCGATCGGCCTGCTGCCGACCCACGCGCAAGCCGGCGTGGTCGCACCGATCCTGCTCGTGCTGATGCGCGTGCTGCAAGGCATCGCGGTCGGCGGCGAATGGGGCGGCGCGGTACTGCTGGCCGGCGAGCACGCGCCGGAAGGCAAGCGTACGTTCTTCGCGTCGTTCGCGCAGCTCGGCAGCGCGAGCGGCCTGATCCTGTCGATGCTCGCGTTCGGCGCGATCAGCACGCTGTCGAAGGACGACATGATGAGCTGGGGCTGGCGCGTGCCGTTCCTCGCGAGCGCCGTGCTGCTGGTCGTCGGCTTCGTGATCCGCGCGAGCGTGTCCGAGTCGCCCGAGTTCGAGGAAGTCAGGAAGAGCGGCAACACCGCGCGGAACCCGGTGCGCGAAGCGCTCAAATACTGGCCGCTGCTGCTGCTCGCGATCGGCGCGAACGTGTACGGGATCGCCGGCGTGTATTTCAGCAACATCTTCATGATCAGTTATGCGACGCAGTTCCTGTCGCTCGACCGGTCGATGGTGCTGCATTGCATGACGATCGTCGCGGTGCTGCAGTTCGTCGTGCAGCTCGCGGCCGCGTTCCTCGCGCAACGCTTCGGCACCACGCGCGTGCTGCTGATCACCGGCGCCTGGGCGATGATCGTCCCGTTCGTGATGCTGCCGCTCGTGCACCTCGGCACGCCGGTGTCGATCACGGTCGGCGTCGGCCTCGCGACGCTCGCGGAATCGGGCTACTACTCGGTGGTCGCGGGCTTCGTCAGCGGCATCTTCGTCGCACGGATCCGCTATACGGCGATCTCGATCGCGTACCAGGTGTGCGGCGCGCTCGCCGGCGGCCTCACGCCGCTGGTGGCGACCGTCATCGCGCAGAACACCACGCCGCACTGGTGGCCGCTCGCGATCCAGTACGCGAGTGCCGCCGTGCTGTCGTCGCTGTGCGTGTGGCTGATCTCGCGCCGGGTCAGCATCGACGATGCGGGTGCACCCGGCAAGACGGACGAGGTGCTGCCGCGCGGCACGCGCACCGCGTAACGCCTGGCGCATCGCGCAAATGCACGCATGACGAAAGCGGCCCGCTTCTGCGGGCCGCTTTTTTTGCCGTCGCGATCGTTGATCGCGACGGTGCCGCACGGTGCTTGCCGCGTGGCTACCGCACCTGATTGCGCAGCGTCTTCGCAGCCGCGACCATGTTCGTCAGCGCCGGAATCACTTCCCCCCACTGACGCGTCTTCAGCCCGCAATCCGGGTTCACCCACAGGCGTTCCGCCGGAATCCGTTCGGCCGCCTTCCTCATCAGGCCGACGATGTGATCCTGCGTCGGGATGTTCGGCGAATGGATGTCGTACACGCCCGGCCCGATTTCGTTCGGATACTTGAAGTCGTCAAATGCATCGAGCAGCTCCATGTCGGAGCGCGACGTCTCGATCGTGATCACATCCGCGTCCATGTCGGCGATCGACGCGATGATGTCGTTGAACTCCGAATAGCACATGTGCGTGTGGATCTGCGTATCGTCCTGCACGCCATTCGCGGTGATGCGGAACGACTCGACCGCCCACTTCAGGTATTCGCTCCACTGCGCGCGGCGCAGCGGCAACCCTTCGCGCAGCGCCGCTTCGTCGATCTGGATCACGCGCACGCCGGCCTGCTCGAGATCGAGCACTTCGTCGCGGATCGCCAGCGCAAGCTGGTAGCACGACACCGAGCGCGGCTGGTCGTCGCGCACGAACGACCAGTTCAGGATCGTCACGGGGCCGGTCAGCATCCCCTTCATCGGCTTGTTCGTCAGCGACTGCGCATAGGTGATCCACTCGACCGTCATCGCCTTCGGGCGGCTGATGTCGCCGAACAGGATCGGCGGCTTCACGCAGCGCGAACCGTACGACTGCACCCAGCCGAACTGGCTGAACGCGTAGCCGTCGAGTTGTTCGCCGAAGTATTCGACCATGTCGTTGCGCTCGGCTTCGCCGTGCACGAGCACGTCGAGCTCGAGCGATTCCTGTTCGCGGACGCTGCGTTCGATCTCGGCCTGCATCGCCGTGCGATAGCCGGCTTCGTCCAGCGTGCCGGCCTTGAACCGGCTGCGCGCCTGGCGGATTTCGGCGGTCTGCGGGAACGAGCCGATCGTCGTCGTCGGGAACGCCGGCAGGTTCAGGCGCGCCGACTGCTTCGACGCACGCTGCGCATACGGGCTCGCGCGGTTGCCGAGCCGCGCGTCGATGCGGGCGATCGCGGCCTTCACCGCCGGATTGTTCACGCGCGGCGAGCGGCGGCGCGACTCGATCGCGGCGGCATTCGCGGCGAGCGCGTCGGCCACCGTGTCGCGGCCTTCGTTCAGGGCGGTCGCGAGTACCTTCAGCTCGTCGAGCTTCTGCAGCGCGAACGCGAGCCATGAGCGGATTTCCGCGTCGAGCTTCGCCTCGTTCGCGAGATCGACCGGTACGTGCAGCAGCGAGCACGACGGCGCAAGCCACAGCCGGTCGCCCAGTTGCTTCGCGAGCGGCTCGAGCCAGTCGAGCGTCGCGTTCAGGTCCGTCTTCCAGATGTTGCGGCCGTTGATCGCGCCGATCGACAGCACGCGTTCGGGCGGCAGCTCACGCACCAGCGCGTCGACTTCGTCGCGTGCGTTGATCGCGTCGATATGCAGGCCGTCGACCGGCAGCGACGCCGCGAGCGTCAGGTTGTCCTGAAGCTGGCCGAAATACGTGGCGAGCAGCAGATTGATGCGGCGCGTTTCGAGCGCCGCATACGCGGTGCGGAATGCCTGGCGCCATTCGGCATCGAGCTCGGTGACGAGAATCGGCTCGTCGATCTGCACCCATTCGACGCCCTGCGCGGTCAGCGTGTCGAGCAGCGCGCCGTACACGGGCAGCAGCTTCGGCAACAGCGCGAGGCGATCGGAATCGTCCTTCGCCTTGCCGAGCCACAGGTACGTGACGGGGCCCAGAATCACCGGCTTCGCATTCACGCCCTGCGCGTTCGCTTCGGCCAGTTGCTGCAGCAGACGCGACGGATCGAGCGAGAAGTTCGTGTCCGCATGGAACTCCGGCACGATGTAGTGATAGTTCGTGTCGAACCACTTCGTCATTTCGCCGGCCGCGACCCCGCCGCAGCACGCGGCATGCGCCTCCGCCGACTGCGCCGACCGGCCGCGCGCGACGCGGAAAGCGTTGTCGAGCGCATCGCCGTGGAAATCCTGCACGCGCTTCGGCAGGTTGCCGAGCGTGAAGCTCATGTCGAGCACCTGGTCATAGAACGCGAAATCGCCGATCGGCGCGAGATCGAGGTCACGCTGGTCGTGCCAGTGGCGCCGGCGCAGTTCGGCGCCGAGCGCCTTCAGTTCGTCGCGCGACGATTCGCCCTTCCAGTAGCGTTCGAGACCGAACTTGAGTTCGCGCTTCGCGCCGATGCGCGGAAAACCGAGGTTGTGTGTCGTGACCATGAGGCTGCCGTCCAGAGAAAAATGAAGATCCGGCAGCCATCATAGGGATTTCAAACCATGAAATAAAATGGCATTATTTCATTCATCCATTAACATTCTTCATGTATTCGTCGGGTGTGCGCAAGCCATGCTGGAACGATTCCATCTCGTCGTCATTCGTGAAGTCGAGCGCCAGGGCTCGCTGACCGCGGCGGCCCATGCGCTGCACCTCACGCAGTCGGCCCTCAGTCATACCGTCAGGAAAATCGAGCAGCAGCTCGGCACGCCGATCTGGGACCGCGAAGGCCGCGGCCTGCGGCTCACGCAGGGCGGGCAGTATCTGCTGAAGCTGGCGAACCGGCTGCTGCCGCAGTTCGAGCTCGCCGAGGAACGGATGAAGCAGTACGCGAAGGGCGAGCGCGGCACGCTGCGTATCGGGATGGAGTGCCATCCGTGCTACCAGTGGCTGCTGAAAGTCGTGTCGCCGTACCTGTCGCGCTGGCCCGACGTCGACGTGGACGTGAAGCAGCGCTTCCAGTTCGGCGGCATCGGCGCGCTGTTCGGTTACGACATCGACGTGCTCGTGACACCCGATCCGCTGAACAAGCCGGGGCTGCGCTTCGATCCCGTGTTCGACTACGAACAGGTGCTGGTGGTCGCGGATTCGCACCGGTTCGCGAATGCCGACTACGTGACGCCCGAGCAACTGACCGACGAGATCCTGATCACGTACCCGGTCGAAACCGACCGGCTCGACATCTACAACCAGTTCCTGACGCCGGCCGGCATCGTGCCGAGGCGGCACAAGTCGATCGAGACGACCGACATCATGCTGCAGATGGTCGCGAGCGGACGCGGCGTGGCCGCGCTGCCGCGGTGGCTCGCCGACGAGTATGCGGACCGGATGCCGGTCGTGCCGGTCAAGCTCGGCAAGAACGGCATCGCGAAGCAGATCTTCCTCGGCATCCGCGAAGCGGATGCCGCGATCGACTATCTGGCCGCGTTCGTCGCGCTGGCGCGCGAATCGACGTGGAACGCGCCGCGCATGCTGCGCTAGGCGCGCCCGCCTGGCCCGTGCGTCAGGCGGCGCGAACGCCGGTGCCGGTGCGTTCGCCGCGTTCGACCCACGCACCGAACAGCAGGCCGATCGTCGTCCACATGATCACCTGCATGCCGATGGCCGCCACGCGGAACTTCCACAGCAAGGCCGCCGGGAAATCGGCCGGCAACTCGCTGACCGACGGCAGCCCGATCTGCACGGCCGCGATGATCGCGATGAACACGAGCCCGGCGACGATCGACGCGTTCCACTGCCCGAGCTTCGCCACCAGATGGCGGCGCACGCTGACCGAGAACACCATCGTCGCGATCGAGATCGCGATCATCAGGAAGAACAGGCCCGTGCGATAACCGATCGTGTCGGGGTCGCCGACCGACGGCGGATTGGCCGGGTACTTGAGGTTCGGCACGATCACGAGCGCGACGAACGCCGCCAGCGCGAGCCAGGCGGCCAGCGGCCGTGCCGGCAGGCGGCTGCCGCGTCCGTACGCATACGCGAAGACCAGCGAGAACAGCCCGCCGAATGCCGCGCCGTAGGTCACGACGCCCGTCAGTAGCCCGAGGCCGGCCTGCGTGTGGCGGCTGACCAGTTCCGGCTCCGGTGCCTCGCCTTGGGCGGCGGCGGTTTTCTCTTCGAGGGCGATCGCCTGATCGACCTGCGGTTCGCCGACGACTTTCGCGAAACCGAACGTGAGGAGGCCCGCGGCGATGCCTGCGAGCATCCCGCGCATGAGCAGCTTTCCGACCATCTTTTACTCCGCGTCAGTGGCAGGGAAAGCCGAGCAGATGGCGGCCGTCGTGGACGAATTCGTGGACATACATGCCCGGCACGAGCGACGTCGCGCCCTGTTCCGCACCGACGAAATACAGGGCGAGCAGCAGGATCAGGCCGACGAACACGGCCCACGGCAACAGCTCACGGACGGGGATGGGTGCCGGCACGACCGCCGGCTTCAGCACTGCTTCGCTCATGGATGCACCTCAGGGGAATCGCGCCCCGACAAATGATGGATGGGTACGAAGGCAGGTCTGGCTTCCGGGATCATCGATTCCCCGGTTACAGTGGCGCGACCGCGCCGGAATTGCACCGGCTTCCGCGCTTCGTATCGGGCGAATTGTACGCGCGAACGTTCGCGTATTGAAGCGACGACAGATGGGCAAGCGCGCCCCGCTCCGGATCATCCGACCACCGACATGAACCTGCATGCCTCGCTGCGCCTGATCGCGCACGCCTCGACCCGCGCGATGCGCACCGGCACGTTTCCCGACGACGATCCGCTCGACGCGCGCGGGCTTGCCGAAGCCGCCGCGCTGCACGGCCGGTGGACGGCCATCGCCGGCTCGCTCGTGCTGTGCAGCCCGGCACGCTGCGCAACGCAGACCGCCGACGCACTCGGGCTGCACGCCGACATCGACGACGCGCTGCGCGACATCGACTACGGCGACTGGCGAGGCAAGCGGCTGCACGATCTCGCACGCGATCTGCCTGACGAACTTGCCACGTGGATCGGCACGCCGTCCGCGTCGCCGCATCGCGGCGAATCGTTCGACGCCGCCGCACGTCGGGTCGGCACGTGGTTCGACGGGTTGCCGCGCGAGCGCGACGTCATCGCGATCACGCATGCGCCGATCGTCCGCGCGGCCATCGCGCATGTGCTGCGGATGGACCACGCCGCGGCCGCGCGTCTCGACGTTGCGCCGCTGTCGTGCACGACGTTCGTAGCGTCGCCGGCCGGCTGGACGTTGGCGGCGACGGATGATGAGCAGCGCGATACCGGCGCGTAAGCCGCTGTCGTGTTCACTATGTGAGTGATCGACGCGACTCGCTGCCTCGCATGCCGCCACTCGCCTTACATCCCCGTAAGACACACCGTTCGTCGTCCCGACTGTCATCAAACTGACTGCTAGCCGCAGCTAGGATCGGACGCGGTTCCCTTACGAGATGCCGTCATGAATCAACCTGCTTCGTCCGCCCCGAACAATCCGGGCTCCGTCGCGCGCGCCCGGCAGGTCGGCTATGCCGCCTTCCTGCTGGTGCTCGTGCTCGGCGCCGTCTATATCGCCACCCACCTGGTCGCCGATCTGGCGCCGGTCCGCGAAGGGACGCTGTTCCCGTACCTGCTGCTCGGCGCCGCCCTGCTGATCGCGCTGGGCTTCGAATTCGTCAACGGCTTCCACGACACCGCGAATGCGGTCGCGACCGTGATCTATACGCACTCGCTGACGCCGAACGTCGCGGTGATCTGGTCGGGCATGTGGAACTTCCTTGGCGTGATGGTCTCGAGCGGCGCCGTCGCGTTCGGCATCCTGCAGTTGCTGCCGGTCGAGCTGATCCTGCAGGTCGGCAGCGGCTCGGGCTTCGCGATGGTGTTCGCGCTGCTGATCGCCGCGATCGTGTGGAACCTCGCGACCTGGTATTTCGGGCTGCCGTCGTCGAGCTCGCATACGCTGATCGGGTCGATCATCGGCGTCGGGCTGATGAACCAGCTGATGCATGGGCCGTCCGGCACGAGCGGCGTCGACTGGGGCCAGGCGCTCGGGGTCGGCAAGTCGCTGCTGCTCTCGCCGATCGTCGGCTTCCTGTGCGCGTCGCTGCTGCTGCTCGTGCTGAAGGCGCTCGTGCGGATTCCGGAGCTGTACAAGGAGCCGCCGAAGGATCAGCCGCCGCCGTTCTGGATTCGCTGCCTGCTGATCCTCACCTGCACCGGCGTGTCGTTCGCCCACGGGTCGAACGACGGGCAGAAAGGGATGGGGCTCATCATGCTGATCCTGATCGGCACGGTGCCGACCGCGTATGCGCTGAACAAGGCCGTCACGCCCGCCGAATCGCAGACCTTCGTGGCGGTCGCGAACCAGGCGGCTGCGACGTTCGGGAAGTACACGAACGGCATCGCGCCGTCCGCGAACCCGCGTGCCGATGTCGAACATTACGTGCAGCACCGTGAACTGACACCCGCCGTGCTGCCGGCCGTCGCGCAGCTGTCCACGTCGCTCGCGACCGCCGTCGGCGCGTCGGGCTCGATGGCGGCCGTGCCGCAACGCGACGTCGACAACGTGCGCAACACGATGTACCTCGTGTCCGAGGCCATTCGCCTGATCGAGAAGTCGGGGCAACCCGCGTTCGCCGCCGCCGACAAGCTCGCGATCGACAACTACCGCAAGCAGCTCGACCACGCGACCAAGTTCATTCCGACGTGGGTGAAGGTCGCCGTCGCGATCGCGCTGGGCCTCGGCACGATGGTCGGCTGGAAGCGCATCGTCGTGACCGTCGGCGAAAAAATCGGCAAGCAGCATCTGACCTACGGACAAGGCGCATCGGCCGAACTCGTCGCGATGCTGACGATCGGTGCCGCCGACATGTACGGGCTGCCCGTGTCGACGACTCACGTGCTGTCGTCGGGCGTCGCGGGCACGATGGCGGCGAACGGTTCCGGGTTGCAATGGAGCACGGTGCGCAGCCTCGTTCTCGCGTGGGTGCTGACGCTGCCGGCGTCGATCGCACTCGCGGCGGGGCTTTACTGGTTGTTCCGGTCGCTGGCCTGATTTGTGGACGCGGCGGGTGGCGGGCGGGAGCCGGCCATCCGCCGCGATAGGCTGGATCTGGCGTTTCGCTACCTCTCCGCTTCTCCTTCTCCTCCGCCACCTCTCTGGTACCTCACCACATTCAGTGTGCCGATGCCGCAGCCCGCTTTTCGCTGTTTCATCATCCGAATTAAAGCGCAAGATCTGGAGCGTACCGGCGCATGGACGCCGCTAGACTGGGTTCATCAACTTCCATCGTGGACTCGACCGTGCGCGACTGCACGGCCCCACACCGCCGATGCCCAGAGGTACGCCCGTGAACATTGCCGATCTGCAACCTGCCGTCGAATCGCTGGACATCGCGCAACGCGTCGACGCCCTCGACTGGCCGACGGTCGAGGGCGAACTCGATCGCTACGGATGCGCGCGCGTACCGGGCCTGGTGTCGGCAAGCGAGTGCGATGCACTCGCGTCGCTCTATCCGTACGATGCACTCTATCGTTCACGTGTCGTGATGGCCCGGCACGGCTTCGGCCGCGGCGAATACAAGTATTTCGCGTATCCGTTGCCTGCGGTCATCGCCGAGCTGCGCGCGACGCTCTACCCGCATCTCGCGCCGATCGCAAATCGCTGGAACCAGGCACTCGGAGTCGACGTTCGTTATCCGAAGGAGCATGCGACGTTCCTCGATCGCTGCCATGCGGCGGGACAGACGCGACCGACGCCGCTGATCCTCCAATACGGCGCCGACGACTACAACTGTCTCCATCAGGACCTGTACGGCGAGCACGTGTTTCCGCTGCAGGTCGCGATCCTGCTGTCGGCACCGGGCCGCGATTTCAGTGGTGGGGAGTTCGTGTTGACGGAACAACGGCCCCGCATGCAGTCGCGCGCGGAAGTGGTGCCGCTGACACAAGGCGACGCCGTGATCTTCGCGGTGCACGGCCGGCCGGTGCAGGGAACCCGCGGCGTCTATCGCGTCAACTTGCGCCACGGCGTCAGCCGGATTCGAAGCGGCCATCGCCACACGATCGGCATCATCTTCCATGATGCGCAGTAGCGGGAATCGGGACGACGGCGCTACTGTCGTCCGCATATCGCATTCGGCCTTGATGCTCGTTCCGGCACCGCACGTCATTGTCCGGAGAGCGCGGCGGTCCAGCATGGTTGCCCGGCAGGCCCAAGCCCATTCGCCCGCGGTGACGGCAAACCGGTTACGCTGATCGTCAAGCGATCGCCACCGGGACGAATCGGCGCCTCGGGTGAGCGCCGAAAAACAAGCGCACTCACTGGTTGCACCGCAAATTCGATTTGCAGTCGGGCCTATCCTCGCGCTATGTTGGCCCGCAGCCGGTCGCCAGCATTGGAAGCCAGCCGTGCATAGCCCGGCAACGTCAGCAGCGCGAGCACGCCCGCCGCGACGAACGCCCAGCGGAAATCGTCGAGCACGTAGTGCATGCCGGCCGCATCGCCGCGCACCAATGCCGCTAGCCGCAGCGACAATGCGCCAAATGCGATCCCCATCCCGATCGTCATCTGCTGCGCGGCGCTCCACAGCGTGCTGGCCGCGCTCGTCTGGTGAGACGGGATATCCGCATAGGCCAGCGTCGCGAGCGTCGTGAACTGCATCGACCGCGTGAGCCCGTAGACGAATACGACGAACAGCGTGATCGCCAACGGCGTCGACGCGGTGAGCCAGCCGCATGCGATCGTGAAGATGCCGACGATCGTCACGTCGACGAGCGCGACACGCCGAAAGCCGTAACGGTCGAGGATCCACGATGTCCCCGCCTTCATCCCGAGATTGCCGAGCGCGCTCGCGAGCAGCAGCAGGCCTGACTGAAACGGCGACAGCCCGAAGCCGATCTGGAACAGCAGCGGCAGCAGGTACGGGACGGCGTTGATCGCCATCCGCGTAATCGAACCGGTGATCACCGTCACCGAGAACGTCGGCACCTTCAGCGTCGTGAAATCGAGCAGCGGATGCGCGCTGTGTCGCGCATGCAGCCACGCGGCGATGCCGAACAGCACGCTTGCGCCCACCAGGACACCCGCGCGCGTGAAGTCGACATCCTGCTGCCCGGCCGCTTCCGTGCCGATCAGCAGGCACGTCAATGCGCCACCGGCCAGTACGAAGCCGACCCAGTCGAGCGGCCGTTGCTCGTCGGCCCGCGTATTCCGGACGATCAGCCAGGTACAAACGAGTGCGGCAAGACCGAACGGGACGTTCAACAGGAAGATCCATCGCCATGACGCGTAGGTCGTGATGAAGCCGCCGATCGGCGGCCCGACGACGGGCGCGACGATGCCCGGCCACGTGATCGTCGCGATCGCGCGCATCAGTCTCGCCTTCTCGGTACTGCGCACGACGATCATCCGGCCGACCGGCACCATCATTGCCCCGCCGACACCCTGCAGCAGCCGCGCAGCCGTGAACGACATCACCCCTTCGGACAGCCCGCACAGCACCGACGCGCCGGTAAAGACGACGATCGCACTCGCGAAGACGGTACGCGAACCATAGCGGTCCGCGATCCAGCCGCTGATCGGAATGAACACCGCCAGCGCCAGCATGTACGCCGTCATCCCGAGACTCAGCGCATTCGGTCCGACGCCGAACGAGCTGGCCATTTGCGGCAGCGCAGTCGCGATCACGGTCGTGTCGAGGTACTCCATGAAGAACGTCGCGGCGACGAGATACGGCAAGAAGTCGGTCGTCCGACCACTTTGGGCGGGGCTGTCAGTCATGAACGATGCAGGAGACGGAAGGCCAAAGACGCCGACCGCCGGGGATGCAGACACGCACCGGCGAATCGGGACGAACGGCGATATTACCCCGAAGGGCTTGCTCTCCGCTCTGTCGAGCATGCCGGGCGAATGAACTTTATGCGCATAGATTTTTTATGACGATTTCGCGCTGCGCTCGCGGAGTGAGGCATTTGATGTGGCACACCGAAGCGTCGAGAGATGAAGCGAGGTCTTCGTCAGGAAGCGGTATTTATCGATCATCGTCGATCAACATCGCTCATCACCGGCCATCACAGCTATCGGCGCTGGATGTGCAGCATTAGCTGGAGCCGGCCCGAAGAGGAATAGGTCCGATTGGCAAAAGGAAGTGGCGGGAGATGCCGGACGGCACGAACAGCGAGTGTGGAACTGGCGGGCTCGGCGCTCCGATTGATTGCGTCAGCGGGGAGCCAGTGGACGTAGCCTTGGCAACGCTTCGCCGCACGATTTTTCTGGCGCACCAATGCAAAAACCCCCGCCTTTCGGGCGGGGGTTTCTGGCTTAGGGAGCCTGACGATTACCTACTTTCACACGGGAATCCGCACTATCATCGGCGTAGAGTCGTTTCACGGTCCTGTTCGGGATGGGAAGGGGTGGGACCGACTCGCTATGGTCATCAGGCAAAGAGGGTTGTTCTGCTGGCGTGGCCAACAGAACCAATCTGGGAAGAAGCAGTAATTTTGAGTTGTGTGTATCACACACGAGAATTCAACATGTCGCTTTGGATCGCGACCGGTGCTTTCGCACGGCGCCGATCTACAAGGCAGACTCGTTATAGGATCAAGCCTTACGGGCAATTAGTATCAGTTAGCTGAACGCATTACTGCGCTTACACACCTGACCTATCAACGTCCTGGTCTCGAACGACCCTTCAAGGGGATCTAGTCCCCAGGGATATCTCATCTTAAGGCGAGTTTCCCGCTTAGATGCTTTCAGCGGTTATCTCTTCCGAACATAGCTACCCGGCGATGCCACTGGCGTGACAACCGGTACACCAGAGG
>FTHQ01000019.1_pt2 | contig 41442 bp, 34 predicted proteins | sample 1641001 | NCBI WGS metagenome assembly FTHQ01 (sample SAMEA3914872, study PRJEB12502) | metagenome | biome: forest; material: soil | place: Canada | collected 2011-07-03 | depth 0.3 m | reverse complement strand
CAGGCACGGGTCCTGGAACGCGATCGCGATCCTCGGGTGCGGGCCCTGCAGCAGCGCGCCGTCGACGGACACGGTGCCGGATTGCGGCCGCTCCAGCCCGGCCAGCGCGCGCAGGAGGCTCGACTTGCCGGTCCCGCTCGGGCCGATCAACGCGACGATTTCGCCGCACTCGACCGACAGCGACACGTCGGCAAGCACGGTCGTGCGCGGCTCGTCGCCGTAGCCGAGCGTCAGGTGACGGACGTCCAGCAGCGGGGGCGTCATGCGGCGATGCTCCGCGTCCGCGCGGCGAGTTGCGCCTTCAACTGCACCACGCTCGGCGTGACGATCGGAATGAACGCCGCTTCGCGCCAGCGTCGCTCGAAGCCGAGCCCCGCATCGCGCAGATAGCCGCGGCCGCCGCTCGCCTCGAGTTCGAGGTTCACGGCGGTGGCCACTAGCGTCGCGAGCGCGATGCGCAGCTCGAACAGGCGGTTCGGATGCAGGCGCAGGCTGCCGTCGGCGATGCCGGCCGACAACTGCGCGCACGCGGCGGCCAGTTCGGCCGCGCACGATTCGACTTCGGGGCCGAGAATGCCGCGCGTCGTCTCCGCCGCGCGCCGCGCTTCGGCCAGCGAGCGCCGCGCGAGCCCGATCGAGAGCCCGCACTGCAAGCCGAGGAATGCCGGTCGTACCGCGGGCAGGAAGGTTTGCGCATCCGGATGGATCAGCCATGCGGCGTCGCTCGGCACGTCGTCGAGATGCAGCGCGGCGGTGTTGCTGCCGCGCAGCGCGATCAGGTCGAGATCCGTGCTGCGGGCCAGGCCGCGCGCGTCATCCGGAATCGCGACGATCGCGGACGGGCGGCCATCGTCGAACGCGACGGCTGCCGCCACCACGAACCGTTCGGCGCGCAGGTTCGTCACCCACGCCATCCTGCCCGTCAGCCGCCAGTCGTCGGCGCTGTCCGCGTGCCGCGTCGCGTCGATCTGAAGCGACTCGATGCCGCACAGATACTTCATCGCGTTCGACAGCCCGCTGGCGCCGGCGCAACGGCCGTCGAGCAGCGCCGGCAGCCGGCGCGCGCGCAGTGCGGCGTTCGGGCTTTGCAACAGGTACTCGATGAAGCTGCGCTGGCCCCACAGCACGAATGCCGCGGTCAGCGAATGCTCGGCCACCGCGGCGATGCCGGCAATGGCGTCCGCGGTGGTGCCGCCGGCGCCGCCGAGGCCCGCCGGCACGCCGATCCGGAACAGTCCGGCCGCCGCGAGGCGCGGCACGACTTCCGCTTTCAGCGCGGCGCGCGTGTCGAGCGACGTGGCGTTCGCGTCGAGCCAGTCGACCAGCGACGCGTCGAGTTCGGGCGCCGTCAGGCGGCCTGTGTCCGGGGTTCCCATCGGTATGCCGCCAGTTCGGGGTTGAGTTCGTTGCGCGACAGGTTGTTCGCGAAGTTGCACAGCGTCGCGAGGCTCACGCCCAGCACCACTTCGAGCGCGTTCGCCTCGGTGAAGCCCGCGGCCAGGAACGCGTCGAGCGCGTCGTCGGGCACGCCGCCGCGCGTCGCGATCACGGCGCGCGTGAATGCGGCGACGGCGTCGAGCCGCGGATCGGCGACCGGTTCGCCGTCGCGCAATGCATCGACGGCGGCGTGGTCGACGTGGGCCTTTTTCAGCGCCGCCGCGGTGTGTCCGGCCACGCAGAACGCACAGCCGTGGACGGCGGCCGCGGTGATCTGCACGGCTTCGCGCTCGGCGAACGTGAGGCCCGCGCGGCTGTTGATCTCCGCGACGGTCAGATAGGTTTCGAGCGCGACCGGCGCGTTCGCGAGCGAGCGCACGAGGTTCGGCAGGAAACCGTTCGCGCGCTGCGACTTTTCCAGGAATGGCTGGCTGGGCGCGGGGGCGGTTTCGATGGTGGGCAAGGGCAGGCGGCTCACAGGATTCTCCGGAGGGGCAGTGAGATCATTGTCGAGGCGGCGCCCCCGCCGGACAATGCGCGAACATCCGCGATTCCTGTGCGTTCGTCCCGCGCCGCGCGTTCCGCCGTCGCGCCGTCTCCGGCTAGTGCAGGCGCGCCGCCGATGGCGACGCAGGGCCGCCGCGCCGCCATGCGCCGGGCTGCATGCCCATCGTGCGCTTGAACGCATGCGCGAACGCCGATTCCGACTGATAGCCGACCAGTTCACCCGCACGCGAAATCGGCAGGCCTTGCTGCAACAGGTCCGCCGCGAGTCGCATCCGCACCATCGTGACGAACTGCATCGGCGGATGGCCGGACGCTTCGCTGAAGTGCTTGCAGAACGCGGTGCGCGACATGTTCGCGAATGCGGCCATCGAGTCGGTGGTCCACGCGTCGGCGGGCGCATCGATGATCGCGGCGACGAGCGTGGCGAAACCGGTCCGCTGCATCAGCGACGCGAGGCCGCTGGCCACGGTATCGTGCCCGGCGGCATCCCGCACCGCATAGAACAACAGCAGTTCGACCAGCTTGTCGATCAGCGGGGAGGGCGCGTCGACGCCATGGCGGCCCTCGGCGCGAATCAGGTCGAACAGCCCGTGGATACCGCGATAGGCGTCGTCGCCGCGCCGCACGATCAGGTACTCGGGAAAGAGCGACACGATCGCGCGCGACACGGTGGAGTGGAATTCGATGAAGCCGCAGGCGAGCCCGACGCTGCCGTCGACCGACGGGTCGAGCGGTTGCATCGACCCGCGTCGCTCGAGCGGGCGGCCGCCCGCGACCGCGCAGGCCTGCGGGTTGACCGGGCTCGGCGACAAGCCGTGCGGCACGTCGCGCAGCAGAAAGACGGCTTCACCGGCGGTGACCGGGATGCTGTCGCGCCCGTCGGCGAAATGCAGCCACGCCGATCCGTGCAGGATCACGTGGAAGCTCGCTTTCGCACGGCCGGCGGTGGACGCCTGCCAGTCGCCGCAATACTGGCCGACATGAAAAAGCTGGCTTCTCGGCTCCAGGCTGGACAGCAGCCAATGGACGACCTTGTCTGTTTGCGCGGACATTCCGATGCTGGAGGATGGGTGACGCGCCCATGCTACGGGCTGCGCCGCGCCGCTCAAACCAACGAATCGTAGAAAGCATTTTCCTGTTTCAGCGATCGCCTCGCTACCCCGGCTGCGCGCGTGACGGCGTAAATCCGCAGGGGGAAAGCCGACGCGAGCAAGCGGGGCGGCGTGGCGAAGCGTCGGCATTCGCGCCGGTTCCCGCCAAGCGACGCTGCCGCCCGCCCCGCGCTACGCGTGAACGCCGACCCGATACCGCGTGGTCTGTCGATAGACGGTGCCCGGACGAACGATCACGTCGTCGCGCAGGCCGTCCATGTTGACCTGGTCCGGAAAGCCGCCGGCCTCGACGCACAGCGCCGCGTGGCGTGCGCATCGCGTGCCGCCGCTCACGCGCACGCCGTCGAGATAGTTGCCCGTATAGAGCTGCAGGCCGCGCTGATCGGTCGACACGATCAACTCGCGGCCGCTTTCCGGATCGTAGACGCGTGCGACGGGCCGGACTTCGCGCGCGCCGTTGCCGACGACGAAGCAATGATCGAAGCCGCGCGCCCGCGCGAGTTGCGCATGCGGCCAGTCGAGGCGCGCGCCGAGCGGCGCGCTGTGCCGGAAATCGAACGCCGTGCCCGTCACGTCGGCCGTGCCGGTCGGGATCAGCGCGTCGTCCACTTCGAGGAACGCGTCGGCGTCGATGTGCAGCAGATGGCCGCGCACGTCGCTGCCCGCGCGTCCGTTCAGGTTGAAGTAGCTGTGATTCGTCAGGTTCAGCGGCGTCGGCGCATCGGTCCACCCCGCATAGTCGATCGTCAGCGTGCCGTCGTCGTCGAGCGTGTAGCGCACCTGGACGCTCACGTTGCCGGGGAATCCCGCATCGCCTTCCGGCGAATCGAGCCGCAGCGTCAGGCCGCCGCCGTCGTCGATCACGTCCCACCGCGCGCGATGAAACCCGTTCGCGCCGCCGTGCAGCAGGTTGCCGTTCTCGTTGCGGTCGAGCAGGTAGTCGACGCCGTCGAGCGTGAAGCGGGCGCCGGCGATCCGGTTTGCCCATCGGCCGATCGTCGCGCCGAGGTAGACGCCGGATTCGAGGTACTCGGCCGGCGTGTCGTGCGCGAGCACGATATCGGCGAAGCGTCCCGTGCGATCGGGCGCGAGCCACGACACGACGGTCGCGCCGAGGTCGCTGACGACGACACGCATCCCGTGCGCGTTGCGCAGCGTATAGCGCCGCACCGGCTCGCCGTCGGGCAACGTGCCCCACGGCTCGGCGTGCACGCGTGCGACGCCGCGTGTCAGGTAGGAGGAATCGGTATCGATATGCATGAGTGGAGGTCGGATGGGCGGCGGGCGTCAGGGCGTGGCGGCCGCGCGTTCCTGATATTCGCGCGGCGTGCAGCCGAGTTCGCGCCTGAACACCGCATACATGTACTGAAGCGACGTGAACCCGCAACGGATCGCGACTTCGGCGCTGCTGGCCTGCCGGCCGGCAAGCAGCGCCTGCGCGGCTTCGAGCTTGTGGCGCAGGATCTCCTGGTGCACGGTGCGCTGCAGTTCGCGCCGGAAGTGCTCCTCGAGCAGCGAGCGCGACACGCCGACATAGTCGGCGACCTGTTCGGTCTTGATCCCCTGGCACGCGTACTGGCGGATGAAATGCCGCGCACGCATCACGTGCGGGCTCGCCAGCGGCTGGTGGCGCGTCGATTCGAGCACGTTGATGCCGACCGGCGGCACGAGAATGCGCTGCCCGGGAAAGCGCGCGCCGCGCAGCATCCGATGCAGCAGGTGCGCGGCGGTGCGGCCCATTTCCTCGGTGCCCTGGATCACCGACGACAGCGGAATGCGCGTCAGCGTGCGCGTGAGCGGATCGTTGTCGATGCCGATGATCGCGACCTGTTCCGGCACCGCGAGGCCGGCGATCAGGCACGCCTGCAGCAGGTGCCGCGCGCGCGCATCGGTCACCGCGATCACGCCGACGGGCTTCGGCAGCGCATGCAGCCAGCCGATCAGTTGCTCGATCGCGTGATTCCAGCCCGACGCGCTGGTCGACAGCCCGCGGTAGATCGGTGCGTCGAGCCCGTCCGCGCGCGCGAGCCGGTCGAACGCCAGCTCGCGCTGCTGCGCCCAGCGGTTCTCCTGCGCGACCGGCAGGCTGTACATCGCGAAATGCGCGAGCCCGGCGCCGATCAGGTGCGTGTACGCGAGCGACACGAGCTTCGGGTTGTCCGTCGCAATATATGGGACGCCGTCCGGGTACTGCGTCGGGTCCTCGTACGACGATCCGATCGCGACGATCGGCAGCGGCGAGCCGGCGAGCGCGTCGGCCACGGCCGGGTCGTCGAAGTCGGCGATGATGCCGTCGCCGTCGAAGCGCTCGATCCCGGTGAGCCGGCAGCGGAAGTCGTCTTCGAGGAACAGGTCCCACACGACGCGCGTCGTGTGCAGGTACTGGCCGATGCCGCTGATGATCTCGCGGTCGTAGACCTTGTTCGCGTTGAACAGCAGCGCGATGCGGTGCGGTGTCTGGGCGGAAGGGGCGCGTGTCATCTCGGTGTCGGGTGAGCGCGTCGGGGGCGCCGTGCCGTTGTCTCCGGGGCGCGCTCGCGGAGGCGGCGCGCGGTGGTCTGGTGACGGCGATTGTAGGACGGAATGCGTACCGTACGAGCGCCGCTGGCAAGAAACATCAAGCGGGCTGCGCAATTTCGCAATTGCCGGCCGGCAGGCGCGCGGGCACGATCCAGCCAACCGAATTCGGCCGCGCGCGTCGCCGCGACGCGCGTTGCGCTGCAACAAGAACCCGCACGGAGACGCCATGTCGTATTTCGAACATATTCCCGCGATTCGCTACGAAGGCCCGCAGTCGGACAACCCGCTCGCGTATCACCATTACGACCCCGACAAGCGCGTGCTGGGCAAGACGCTCGCCGAGCATCTGCGGATCGCGGTCTGCTACTGGCACACGTTCGTGTGGCCCGGTCACGACATCTTCGGGCAGGCCGCGTTCCGGCGGCCGTGGCAGCAGCCGGGCGATGCGCTCGAGCGGGCGCGGATGAAGGCGGATGCGGCGTTCGAATTCTTCACGAAGCTCGGTACGCCGTTCTATACGTTCCACGACACCGACGTCGCGCCGGAAGGCGACAGCCTGCGCGAATACGCGGCCAACTTCGCGCGGATGGTCGACTATCTCGGCGAGCGCCAGCAGGCAAGCGGCGTGCGGCTGCTGTGGGGCACCGCGAACCTGTTCTCGCATCCGCGCTTCGCGGCCGGCGCCGCGACGAACCCGAACCCCGACGTGTTCGCGTGGGCCGCGACCCAGGTATGCCATGCACTCGACGCGACCCATCGCCTCGGCGGTGAAAACTACGTGCTGTGGGGCGGGCGGGAAGGATACGAGACGCTGCTCAATACCGACCTGAAGCGCGAGCGCGACCAGTTCGCCCGCTTCCTGTCGATGGTCGTCGAGCACAAGCACCGGATCGGCTTCAAGGGCGCGCTGCTGATCGAGCCGAAGCCGCAGGAGCCGACCAAGCACCAGTACGACTACGACGTCGCGACCGTGCACGGCTTTCTCGTGCAGTACGGACTGCAGAACGAGATTCGCGTGAACATCGAGGCGAACCACGCGACGCTCGCCGGTCACTCGTTCCATCACGAGATCGCGAACGCGTTCGCGCTCGGCGTGTTCGGCAGCGTCGACGCGAACCGCGGCGACCCGCAGAACGGCTGGGACACCGACCAGTTCCCGAACAGCGTCGAGGAACTGACGCTCGCGTTCTACGAGATCCTGCGTCACGGCGGTTTCACGACCGGCGGGATGAACTTCGACGCGAAGGTGCGCCGCCAGAGCATCGATCCGGAAGACCTGTTCTACGGCCACGTCGGCGCGATCGACGTGCTCGCGCTCGCGCTCGAACGCGCGGCGGTGCTGGTCGAGAACGACCGGCTCGACGCGCTGCGCCGGCAGCGTTATGCGCAATGGGACGACGCGTTCGGCCGCAAGATCCTGGCGGGCGGCTATACGCTGGAGTCGCTCGCGGCCGACGCGCTCGCGCGCGGCGTGGACCCGCAACATGCGAGCGGCGCGCAGGAGCGGCTCGAGAACATCGTGAACCAGGCGATCTACGGGTTGCGCTGACGCGATGCCGCGCAGGTGGCCGGCAACGGTCGCGCTGCCGGGCTTTGCAGTGACTCGATGCGGGCGGCGCATGTCGGCTGCCGCCCGGCGTTCGTGAGGTGGTTCCATAACAAGGAGTTTGGAGACATGAAATCCGTAACGCGTCGTACCGTATTGAGTTCGCTGGCCGGCGCCGCCGCGCTCGCGATCCTCGCGCTGGGCACGCCGCTCGCCCATGCGAGCAAGGACAAGCCCGAGATCGGTTTTTGCATCGACGACCTGCGCGTCGAGCGCTGGTCGCGCGATCGCGACTATTTCGTCGCGGCCGCGACGAAGCTCGGCGCGAAGGTATCGGTGCAGTCCGCCGATGCGAGCGAGGCGCGGCAGATTTCGCAGATCGAGAACCTGATCTCGCGCGGCGTCGACGTGATCGTGATCGTGCCGTTCAACTCGAAGACGCTCGGCAACGTCGTCGCCGAGGCGCGGAAGGCCGGCATCAAGGTCGTGTCGTACGACCGCCTGATTCTCGATGCGGACGTCGACGCGTACATCTCGTTCGACAACGAGAAGGTCGGCGAGCTGCAGGCGCAGGGCGTCTTCGATGCGAAGCCGAAGGGCAACTATTTCCTGCTGGGCGGCGCGCCGACCGACAACAACGCGAAGATGCTGCGCGAAGGACAACTGAAGGTGCTGAAGCCGGCGATCGACCGCGGCGACATCAAGGTCGTCGGCCAGCAGTGGGTGCCCGAATGGAGCGCATCGACCGCGCTGCGGATCGTCGAGGATGCGCTGACCGCGAACAACAACAAGATCGATGCGATCGTCGCGTCGAACGACGGCACGGCCGGCGGCGCGATCCAGGCGCTCGCCGCGCAGCATCTGGCCGGCAAGGTGCCGGTATCCGGGCAGGACGCGGATCTGGCCGCGGTCAAGCGCGTGATCGCCGGCACGCAGACGATGACCGTCTACAAGCCGTTGAAGCTGATCGCGAGCGAAGCCGCGAAGCTCGCGGTCGATCTCGCGAAGGGCGCGAAGCCCGCGTTCAACGCGCAATACGACAACGGCAGGAAGAAGGTCGACACGGTGCTGCTGCAGCCGACGCTGCTGACCAAGCGCAACGTCGACGTCGTCGTGAAGGACGGCTTCTATACCCAGGCCCAGCTGGCGAGCCAGTAACGGCGCGACGCGCGGGCGGCGCTTCACCGGCGCGCCCGCGCGCATCCTGCGAGGCATGAACGAATGACGGAACCCTTGCTGACGATGCGCGGCATCGTCAAGGTATTCGACGGCGTGAAGGCGCTCGACGGCATCGACCTCACCGTGCGGCCCGGCGAATGCGTCGGGCTGTGCGGCGAGAACGGCGCGGGCAAGTCGACGCTGATGAAGGTGCTGTCGGGCGTCTATCCGCACGGCACGTGGGATGGCGAAATCCGCTGGGAAGGCGCGCCGCTCGTGGCCGCCGGCGTGCGCGACACCGAGCGGGCGGGCATCGCGATCATCCATCAGGAGCTGATGCTCGTACCCGAGCTGTCGGTCGCCGAGAACATCTTCCTCGGCAACGAGATCACGTTGCCGGGCGGGCGCATGCACTTCGCGGCGATGGTCCGGCGCGCCGAGGCGTTGCTGCACGAACTGCGGATCGACACGATCAACGTCGCGCAGCCGGTGATGAACTACGGCGGCGGCCACCAGCAGCTGATCGAGATCGCGAAGGCGTTGAACAAGCACGCGAAGCTGCTGATCCTCGACGAACCGTCGTCGTCGCTGAGTGCGTCGGAGACGCGCATCCTGCTCGACATCGTGCGCGATCTGAAGCGCCGTGGGGTGGCGTGCGTCTACATCTCGCACAAGCTCGACGAGGTGGCGGCCGTGTGCGACACGGTCACCGTGATCCGCGACGGACGCCACGTCGCGACCGAGCCGATGGCCGCGCTGACCACCGACCGGATCATCGCGATGATGGTGGGCCGCGAGATCCGCGACCTGTATCCGCGCGAGCCGCACGAGATCGGCGACGTCGTGCTCGACGTGCGCCACGTGACGTGCCGCGACGTGACGAACGCGCGCCGCAAGCGGGTCGACGACGTGTCGTTCAGCGTGCGGCGCGGCGAGATCGTCGGCGTCGCCGGGCTGGTCGGCGCGGGGCGCACCGAGCTGATGCAGGCGATCTTCGGCGCGTATCCGGGCGCGTGCACGGCGAGCGTGACGATGAACGGCCGGCCGCTGTCGATCCGCTCGCCGGCCGACGCGATCCGCGCCGGCATCGCGATGGTGCCGGAGGACCGCAAGCGCCACGGCATCGTGCCGCAGCTCGGCGTCGGCCACAACATCACGCTCGCGGTGCTGCGGCGCTTCGCAGCGCGCGGGCGGATCGACGCGGCCGCCGAGCTCGATACGATCCGCACCGAGATGCAGCGGCTGTCGGTGCGCGCAGCGCACCCGTTCCTGTCGATCGCGAGCCTGTCGGGCGGCAACCAGCAGAAGGCGGTGCTCGCGAAGATGCTGCTGACCGAGCCGCAGGTGCTGATCCTCGACGAACCGACCCGCGGCGTCGACGTGGGCGCGAAGGCGGAGATCTACCGGCTGATCTTCGCGCTGGCCCGGCGCGGCGTCGCGCTGATCGTCGTGTCGTCGGAATTGCCGGAGGTGCTCGGCCTGGCCGATCGCGTGCTCGTGATCGGCGAGGGCGAGCTGCGCGGCGATTTCGTCAACCAGGGCCTCACGCAGGAACAGATCCTCGGCGCCGCGCTGAAGCCCGCGCGCCTGCCCGCCGAACCCACTGCAGCGAGCGCGATATGAATTCCGAACTTTCTTCCTCGACCCCGGCGACGCAGGATGCAGGCGCCGGCCGCGCGCCGCGGCTGCCATTGCGCCATGTCTTCACGCGCTACAAGGTGCTTGCGCTGCTGTTCGCGGTCGTCGCGATCTGGGCGTTCTTCTCGGTGCTGACGGACGGCGCGTTCGTCACGCCGCGCAACGTATCGAACCTGCTGCGGCAGATGTCGATCACCGGCATGCTCGCGTGCGGCATGGTGTTCGTCATCATCGCGGGCGAGATCGACCTGTCGGTCGGCTCGCTGCTCGGGCTGCTCGGCGGCGTCGCCGCGATCCTCGACGTCAACCGTCACTGGCCGGTCGCGGCGACGGTCCCGGCCGTGCTCGCGCTCGGCGTGCTGATCGGGCTCTTCAACGGCTGGTGGTCGACCTATCGGCGCGTGCCGTCGTTCATCGTCGGGCTGGGCGGGATGCTCGCGTTTCGCGGCATCCTGCTCGGCGTGACCGGCGGCTCGACGATCGCGCCGGTATCCGACGGCTTCGTGTTCATCGGGCAGGGCTATCTGCCGCGCGTGGCGGGGGACGGCCTCGCCGTCCTGCTGTTCGCGCTCGTGACGCTGCTGGTGGTGCGGCAGCGCGGCACGCGGCATCGCTACCGGCTCGCGGTCGCGCCGCTGTGGCAGGACGTCGCGAAGATCGTCGGCGCCGGCGCGGTACTGTTCGCGTTCGTCGCGACGCTCGACCGTTACGGCGGCATTCCGGTGCCGGTGCTGTTGCTGCTCGCGTTGCTCGGCGTGTTCTCGTGGATCGCGACGCAGACGGTATTCGGCCGGCGCATCTATGCGGTGGGATCGAACCTGGAGGCGACGCGGCTGTCGGGCGTGGACACCGATCGCGTGAAGCTCGCGATCTTCGCGCTGATGGGATTGATGTGCGCGTTTGCCGGCCTCGTGAACACGGCGCGGCTGGCGGCCGGGTCGCCGTCCGCCGGCACGATGGGCGAACTCGATGCGATCGCCGCGTGCTTCATCGGCGGCACGTCGATGCGCGGCGGATCGGGCACCGTCTACGGCGCGTTGATCGGCGCGCTCGTGATGGCGAGCCTCGACAACGGGATGTCGATGCTGGACGTCGACGCGTACTGGCAGATGATCGTCAAGGGCGCGGTGCTGGTGCTGGCGGTGTGGATCGACGTGGTGTCGCGCTCGAACCGGCGGTGACGGGCCGCTGGTCGGTCGCGAGTCGACAACGAGGAAGGCCATGGAACGAAACACGATGCGCGTGCAGGATGTTTCCGTGCGGGCGGCCGGGCCGCGCGCGATGCCGGATGCCGGCCCGGTGCTGGGCCTCGGTGATCCGCGCGACCGGCAGGTGATCGCGGATGCACTGCGCGCGCTGCTGCACGAGCGGTCCGAAGCGCTGTCGTTCGCGATGCGGATGGCCGACGCGTGCGGCCGATCCCGGCCCGATGCGGCCGATTTCGCGCTGACCGACATCATTCGGCTGGCGCGCATCGTCGAGCGCATCGAGCGGGACGGCGCGGCGGAGCCCGCTGCGTTTTCCGCAGGGGCGCGCTGACGGCGACGCAAGTCGCCGCGCTCGCGCGGTAGCGCGAACGGGCGCTAGAACGAGTAGGCGAGCGACGCGAACAGGCTGCGCGGCGCGCCCGGCGTGACCCACAGGCTGTTGTACGAACTGACGTAGGTGGTGCGGTTGAACAGGTTGTTCAGCACGACCGACGCGCGCAGGTGCTTGTTGACCTGAAGATAGCCGTTCAGCTGCACGGTCGCGTAGGCCGGCAGCTCGAAGCCGTCCTGCGTGTTGGCCGTGTTGCCCGCGCGGCGCCCGACGTAGATCACGCCGGCACCGGCGCCGGCCTTGTCCGCGAACGGCAGCGTGGTTTCGTACATCAGCAGCGCGCTGCCGCTCAGCCGCGGAACGTCGACGAGGCGCGCCCCGGACGCGAGCACGGCATCGCGCGTGACCTCGGCGTCGACGTACGCGAGGTTGGCGAGCCCGCGCAAGCCGTGACCGAGATCGCCGCTCCATTCGAATTCGATGCCGCGGCTGCGCACTTCGCCGGCCGCGCGCGAGAAGCCCGCATTCGCCGGATCGGCGGTGAGGACGTTGCGCTTGGTCACGTAGAACGCCGAGACGGTCGTGAGCGAGCGCGCGCCGGCCCATTTCGCGCCGGCTTCGTAGCCGTGGCCCTTTTCGGGATCGAACGCGCGGCCGTTGATGTCGGCACCGTTGTTCGGCCGGAACGAATACGCGGTGTTCGCATAGAACGACCACGCGGGACTCATTTCATACACGACGCCGATACGCGGGCTCAGCGCGGTCTGGAGCTGGCTCGTCGTCACGCCCTTCAGGCGGTTGTCGATCGACTGGTGGAAGCGATCCCAGCGCAGCCCGGCCAGGATTTTCCAGTGCGGCCCGAACGCGAGCGTGTCCTGCGCGTAGACGCCTTGACCGTCGTCGCGTTCGAGCAGGTTGGTCGCGGTGCGCGGCGTCGGCGCGGGCTGGCCGTAGACCGGATCGAAGATGTCGATCGCATACGGCGCGGCGGCGGTCGGCGTGGAACGCGTGACGAACTGGTCGTAGTTGAAGCGATACGCATCGACGCCCATCACGAGCGTGTGGCCGATGCCGCCGGTGCGGAACGAGCCGGCCGTCTCGAGGCGGCCTTGCAGGTCGTTCGAGTGAAACGCGACTTGCCGGTAGCGGCGCCACAGCGTGCGGCCGTCCGGCTGCAACGCGAACGCCTCGGACGAGCGCCCCGACAGGTCGGTCTTACGTTGCGCGACGCCGGCATTGATCGACCAAGCCGAATCGATGCGATGCTCGAGCGTGAACTGGTGGCCCGTGTTGCGCACGTCGTAGTCGCCGTCGCGCGGCTCGCCGAGAAAGCGCGACGCGGGGATCACGCCCAGTTGCCCGTTGACCGCGAGCACGCCGCGATCGAGCGGCGCGCGCTGACGCGCACTCTCGAACTCGTAGTGGAGCGTCGTGTCCGCGCCGATGTCCCACGTGAACGACGGCGAGAACAGGTAGCGTTTGCTCGACACCGTGTCGCGAAAGCTGCCGTTGTTCTCGTTCATCGCGACGAAGCGGTACGCCAGCGATTGCGTGACGGGGCCGGTCGTATCGAGGGTCTGCCGCAATGCGCCGTAGCTGCCGGCCGACACGCCGACGGTGGTCGCGCGGGCAAACTGCGGCTGCTTGGTCGTATAGCTGATGATCCCGCCCGGATCGCCGCGGCCATACAGCGCGGACGCCGGCCCCTTGAGCACTTCCATCCGTTCGAGGTTGACGGTGTCGCGCGGCACGCTCATGCCGCGATTCCACGAAAAGCCGTTGACGAGGTAGTCGGTGCCGGACGTGTTGCCGTCGCCGGCGAAGCCGCGCACCGCGTAGTTGTCCCACAGGCCGCCGAAGTTGTTCTGGCGCGAGACGCCCGCGACCCAGTCGTAGAGATCGTCGCCGCGCGTGGCGGCCACGGTCTGGATCAGCTTCGTGTCGACGCTGCTGACCGCGAACGGAATCTCCATCACGTCCGCCTCGCTGCGCGTCGCGCTCGTCGATTCACGCGTACGAAACGGCGCCGTCGCGCGTTGGGCGGAGATCTCGATGGTGGGTAGCGCCGTCTCCTGCGCGTCGGCGCTGCCCATGCCGGTCGTGCCGACGACGATGGCCATCGGTGCGGCCGCCCAGTTCCTCCTGCTCATACTCCTCCTTTTAGTGTGTTTCGCGTTCGGGCACGGCGGGCGGCCTCGCGCCGACATCTGTGTTCCAAACAGTACATTTGCGCGGCAATTTAATGCAAATGAGAGGCATTTGCAATCGTAATTTTGAGATTGGGAGGGCGAAGCGAAATGGCGGGCCGCACGGCCACGGGCGGGAGGGTGAGCGAAGCCGCGTCCGGTTTCGAGACGGCCGACTTCTTCCCGCCGTCCGGCTGGCGCGTGGCGCCCATGCAGGACGCGATGGGGCTGCGCGACCTGGAGACCGAGCGGGCCTGCGCCGTGGCTGAGCATGGCCGGCGTGCTCGATATTCTGCGCAACGGTCGCGTGCCGTTGGGGCCGCGGCCCCTCTATTTCTGTGTCTACGTCGGGATGAGGGCGGTGACGTTTGGGTCGCCCACCCCGTTTACGCGTACCGGCACCCCCGCGCCATGGCTACCGGTCAACGCGACGCACCGAACAACTCGGTCACGAGGCCGCGCAGCCACCGGTTGCCCGCCTCGTGGTGATATCGCGCATGCCAATGCTGCCGTACCGCGAATCCGTCGACCGGGATCGGGCAGGCATGAACCGCCAGGTCGTTCGCGTGGGCCAGCGTCTCGCCGATATGGCGGGGAAGCGTCGTGATCAGGTCGGTCGTCTGGACGATCGCCCCCAGACCCAGGAAGCCCGGCAATTCCAGCACCACGTCCCGCTCGATGCGCGCCTGCCGCAGCGCCTGTTCGAGCAGTTGCGCGCCGGTTCCCGCCGTGATCGCGACATGTCCTTCGGAACGATACTGCTTTGCGCCGAGCCGGCCGCGAATTCTCGGGTGATGCCGATTGGCCAGACAAATCCAGTCCTGGTCATACAGCTTCTGCTGGTAAATGCCGCCGCCGAGCCAGGGCACATAGCCGATCGCGAGGTCGGCCTCGCCCGATTCGAGCGCGCGTTCCGTATTGCCGTCGATCCGCGCGGCTTCCAGCCGGACGCCGGGCGCCTGCGCCCTGACATGGGCCAGTAGCCGCGGCAGCAGCGTGATGTGGCTCGCGTCGGTCATGCAGATGCGAAAGCGTCGCTGGGCCGTCGACGGATCGAACGCGATCTCCCACGCGGTGAAGCGCCGCAGCGATTCGAGGATTTCCCGGCAGGGCCCGATCAGCGCATCGGCCTGAGGCGTCGGCGCCATGCCGCCGGGCGTCCGGATGAAGAGCGGATCGTGCAGGTGTTCCCGCAAATGCCCGAGCCAGATGCTGACCGTCGGCTGGCTCTGGCCGAGTTGCTCGGCGACGCGCGTGACGCTGCGCACGTCGTACAGGAGATCGAAAAGCTGCAGCAGCTTCAGGTCGGGCAGATCGGCGGGCATCGGCACATTATTGTCCATTGCAATGGCGTCATTGTATCCATTGCATTGCCGGCATGAGCGGCGACTCCTATCGTGAGGCCATACGTCAAGGAGACAGCATTGAAAATTGCAATTCTGGGCGCTGGCGCGCTGGGGTGCGCGATCGGCGCCACCCTTACCGAAGGCGGTCACGAGACCTGGCTGATCGATCGCTCGCCCGTGCACGTCGACGCGATGCGTCGCGACGGACTGCGCGTCGACGACGCCCGCGGCAGCCGCCAGGTACGCGTGCATGCGACGACGCAGGCTGCCGAAGTCGGCACGGCCGACCTGGTCGTGGTGCTGGTCAAGTCGTTCCACACCGACGCGGCGATCCGCGGCGCCCGATCGCTGGTGGGCGCGGATACCGTCGTGCTGTCGCTGCAGAACGGCCTCGGCCACGAGGACATCCTGAGCGACGCCGTCGGCCGCGAGCGCGTGCTCGCAGGCAAGACCTACGTCGGCGGCGTGCGGCGCGGCCCGGGCCATATCGAATCCGGCGTGATCGGCAAGTCGACCTACATCGGCGAACTCGACGGCCGCATCACGCCGCGCGTGCAGGCGATCGCCGACGCGTTCGATGGCGCCGGTCTCGCGACGACGATCAGCGACAACATCGTCGGCACGATGTGGGACAAGCTGCTGGTGAACGTCGCGACGGGCGCGCTGACGGGCCTCACGGGGCTCACCTACGGACAGCTTTACGACGAGCCGCTGCTCAAGGCCACGTCGCTCGCGGCCGTGGCCGAGGCGATCGCGGCGGCCCGGGCAGCCGGCGTGAAGTTGTCCATGACCGACCCCGAACAGGCATGGACGCTGGCCGCTGAAGGGCTGCCCGCGACCTTCAAGACCTCGATGCTGCAAAGCCTCGAGAAGGACTCGATCACCGAGATCGACTTCATCAACGGTTCGGTCGTGCGCTGCGGGCAGCGCTACGGCGTGCCGACGCCGGTCAATGCGACGCTCGTCGCGTGCATCAAGGGGCTGGAGCGCGCGATGGCCGATCGCCAACGCGAGGAGGCTGCCGCATGAGCGCCACGAAAGCCTATCTCGAACACGTCGCGATCTGGGTGAAGGACATCCGCTGGCACATCCGTTTCTTCGAGGACGTGCTCGGCATGACGCTGCGCGAAGTGGACGGCCCGCTCGACGCCCCGCGACAGTACTGGACGCTCGGCGGCCTGCAGTTCATCCACGCGCCGGAACACGACGGCCCGGAAGGCCGGCTCGCCCATCTCGGCGTGATGTGCGAGGACCTGGAAGCCGCGCTCGCCGCGGCGCGGCGATTCGACGTGACGGAGATGCCGCAGGGGCGCAACTGGCTTCGCCTGCCCGACGGGCTTGCCGTCGAACTGATTCAGGCCAAGCCGGCTTCCTGCGTCGCGCAGGCGCTGGCGATCGACCCGCGCGCGGAGGCATGACCATGACGATCGTCGAGAAATACTGGGACGACGCCCGCGAGGGCGACGCGTGCACGAGCCCGACTTACGTCGTGACCAAGGCGCGCATTCTCGCGTACGCCGACCTCACCGGCGACCATACGCCCGTGCACGTCGACGAGGATTACGCGAACGCCAGCCATTTCGGCTGCCTCGTCGCGCACGGGCTGTTCGGGCTGTCCGTTGCCGACGGCCTGAAGACCCAGAGCGACTATCGCTTTGTGCCGGGCATGTCGCTCGGCTGGACCTGGGATTTTCTGCTGCCGATCAAGGTCGGCGACGTGCTGCACGTGACGTTCCGCGTCGGTTCGATGCGGGCCAGCAAGAGCCGCCAGGACTGGGGCATCGTCGTGCTGCCGTCGGAGCTGATCAATCAGGATGGGCAGGTCGTTCAACGCGGCGAACATCGCCTGATGGTGCCGCGCCGGCCGGAGGCAGCGTGATGCAGGCCCGTCCCCTCGAAGGCATGCGCGTCGTCGACTACAGCCATTTTCTTGCCGGCCCGTATGTCGGGCGCTGTCTCGCGGCGCTCGGCGCCGAAGTCATCAAGGTCGAGCGCCCGGGCGCCGGCGACGCCGGACGCCAGCATGCGACCGTGCTCGACGACCAGCAAAGCGGCTATTTCCTGCAGCTCAACATGGGCAAGCGCGGCGTGAGCGTCAACATGAAGGACGCGCGCGGCAAGGCGTTCATGCAGCGGCTGTGCGACTCGGCCGACGTCTTCATCGAGAACTATCGACCGGGCGCGCTGGACAAGCTCGGGCTCGGCTATGACGAACTGTCGGCGCGCAATCCGGGCCTCGTCTACTGCTCGATTTCGGCGTACGGGCACACCGGTCCCGATGCGCATCGCGCCGGCTTCGGGCTGATCGCCGAAGCGAAGAGCGGGATCATGCAGATGGTCGGCACGCCCGGCGAGCGGCCGCCGCTGCTGCGCATTTCGCTCGGCGACATGTACACCGGGATTCATGCGGTCGCGGCCATCAACGCCGCGCTGCTCGGGCGCGTGAAGAGCGGCCGCGGGCAGCATATCGACATGGCGCTGTACGACACGCTGGTATCGATGCACGAATATGCGGTGCAGTGCTACACGCTGCAGGGCGTGCTGCCCGAGCAGACCGGGCACGACATGCCGACCTCGACGCTCTATGGCGTGTTCCGGGCCGCCGACGGCGATCTCGTGATCGCCGCGCAAGTCGACGACGCATGGAAGCGCTTCGCGCAACTGATCGAAGCGCACGGCGGCCCGGCCGGCTTCGGCGCGGACACACGATTTCACGACAGCACCGGCCGCAACGCGCACCGCGCGGAAATCCTGGCGGTGGTCGAGCCGTGGGTGGCCGCGCGTTCCGTCGCGTCGGTACTGGAACTGCTCGACGGCATCGACGTGCCGTGCGCGAAGGTGCAGCGCATCGACGAGGTGTTGAACGATCCGCAGATCCAGGCCAGAGGCATGGTCGTCGAGCAGCAGCATCCGCGCTACGGGACGCTGCGCCTGCCGAACCTGCCGTTCCGGTTTTCCGATTGCGACACGACCATACGCGACGTCGCCCCCGATCTCGGGCAGCACAACGCGGAGGTCGCGCGCTCGCTCGGGTTCGATTCGGCCGAAATCGATGCAATGCAGGCCGACGGCGTCCTCTATTCAAAAGCGAGCCAACGATGACGGACCAATACGCGGTGATCGGTTATCCGATCGGGCACACGAAATCCCCGCTGATTCACGGTCTGTTCGCGCAACAGACGCGACAGGACATCCGCTATACGGCGATCGAGGGGCCGGTCGAGCCGGCAGGCGCCTTTGCTGCAGCGGTTCGCGCATTTTTCGAGGGGGGCGGCAAGGGTATCAACGTGACCGCGCCATTCAAGCTCGACGCATTCGCGATGTCCGACGAGCGAAGCGCGCGCGCGACGCTGGCGGGCGCAGCCAATGCGCTCAAGTTCGACGGCGACCGCATCTGGGCGGACAACTTCGACGGCATCGGACTGGTTCGCGACATCGAAGTCAATCTCCGGCTTCCGATGGCGGGCAAGCGCATCTTGCTGCTCGGTGCCGGCGGCGCGGCACGCGGCGCGCTGCTGCCGTTCCTCGATGCCGGGCCGGCCGAACTCGTTATCGTGAATCGCGACGTCGACAAGGCGCGCGCACTGGCCCTGGAGGTCGCCGGATGCGGAACGCTCATCGCGGGCGGCTATGCGGACCTCGCCCGGATGGGACGTTTCGACCTGGTGGTCAATGCGACGTCGGCCAGTCTGACCGGCAACCTGCCGCCTGTCCCGCCGAGCGTGTTCAGTCCGACCGGCACGGCCTATGAACTGGCCTACGGCAAGCGCCTGACGCCGTTTCTCCGACTCGCGAAAAATGCCGGCGTGCACGGCATCGCGGATGGCGTCGGCATGCTGGTCGAGCAGGCGGCCGAGGCGTTCGCCTGGTGGCGCGGCGTCCGGCCCGAGACCAGCGCGGTGATCGACCGGCTGGCCGTGCCGTTCGACTGAGTGCGCGACGGCGCGCGGCCCGCGATCCGGCTACGTCAACGCAGCGGCCGGACCGTCGCGCGTCGTTACGCTGAACGGTCGACCGTGACGCACACGGCGCGCGAATGCCGGATGACGTGCGTGGACCGACGTGGCTCGCGCGTAGCAATCACGTGCCCCTTCGTCGATCCAGCATTCGATTCATTGCGGCTTCCGGTACGCAATGCGGCAGCGACGAGGTTCTCCAACGGCGTCGCGAGGCGACCGAGCAGTCGCACGAGCGCGCTGCCGTCGTCGAACCGCGCACGGCAACCGCGCCGCAATCGCGCCGCCGGGCGCGCTTCTCATGCAGGCGACGCCGAACGCCGCACCGTCCCGCCTTTGCGATACAGCGACAGGGTCGCGAGCAGTCCGCAGCATGCGGCGAAGCTGAGCCAGTATCCGGGTGCGGCCTTGTCGCCCGTGATCTCGATCAGATAGGTCGACACCGCGGGCGTGAAGCCGCCGAAGACCGCCGTCGCGAGGCTGAAGGCCAGCGAGAAACCGGCCACGCGAACGCTGGCGGGCATGATTTCGGTCAGCGCCGCGACCATCGCGCCGTTGTACATGCCGAAGAAGAAGGAGAGCCACAACAGCACGGCCAGCATGCGGCCGAAGCTGGGGGCGGACGCAAGCCACGCGAGCGCGGGATACGACGTCACGATGGCCGCGACTGCGATGGCCACGAGAATCGGCTTGCGTCCGATGCGGTCCGACAGCGCACCGCCGACGGGCAGCCAGAAGAAATTCGACACGCCCACGCACAGCGTGACGACCAGGCTGTCCGCCGTCGACAGTTTCAGTACGGCCCTGCCGAACGTCGGCGTATAGACCGTGATGAGATAGAACGTCGTCGTGGTCATCGCGACCAGCAGCATGCCGGCGAACACGGTGCGCCAGTTCCGCAGCATCGTCGCGACTACCTCGCGTGCACGCGGACGATGGGTGCGCGCCTTGAATTCGTCCGTTTCCTGCAGCGTTCGGCGAAGCACGAAAATGACCGGGACGATCGCGCAACCGATGAAGAACGGGATGCGCCAGCCCCATGCACCGATTTCCTGGCTCGTCAGCAGATGATTCAGCAGATAGCCCAAGGCCGCCGCGATGACGATCGCGACCTGCTGGCTGGCCGACTGCCAGCTCGTATAGAAGCCGCGGTGCCCGGGCGTCGCCATTTCCGCCAGATAGACCGACACGCCGCCCAACTCGGCACCGGCCGAGAAGCCCTGCAGCAGGCGCCCAAGCAATACCAGCGCCGGTGCGGCGAGCCCGATCGTCGCGTACCCCGGCACGCACGCGATCAGGATCGTGCCGCTCGCCATGATCGAGAGCGTCACGATCAGGCCTTTGCGCCTGCCCACTTCGTCGATGTAGGCGCCGAGCACGATCGCGCCGAGCGGGCGCATCAGGAAACCGGCGCCGAAGACGGCAAACGTCAGCAGCAGCGACGCGAACTCGCTTGCCGCCGGAAAGAAGACCCGCGAGATGCTGGTCGCATAGAAGCCGAACAGAAAAAAATCGAACTGCTCGAGAAAATTGCCGCTGGTCACGCGCAGGACCGCGCCGAGCTTCGACGTGCGTGCGGCCGTGCCGTCCGGCGCGGTTGACGGTGAGGGATGCATGGGGTGTCTCCGTTGGATGTATGGTGCGAAGCGGCCCGAAAGCCGGACCGCTTCGGTTGGCCCGGTTCAGTCCGAGCCGAGTTGCAGGCGGTTGGCCTGGCGCTTTTCGATCGACGACTTGAGCAGCGCCGCGCAGCGGAAGATTCCGTGGGCGAATTTTCCGTACGGCAACGTTGCGAACAGCGCCATCACGATGCCGAGATGAACGGCGAGCAGCGTCGCCATCGCGCTCGTGTCGCGCCACGCGAGCAACGCCAGTCCCGATGCGCTCACGAGCATCAGCAGCGCAATGAAGCCGCGGTCCATCGGACGTTGTGCCGGATCGGTCCGCGCGGGGTCGCGCCGCAGGTTGAGCCACAGGAGGCCGGCAGGCCCGATCAGCAGACCGATTCCGCCGACGGTGCCGAGCAGCACGGGCAGGCTCAGGAACGCGTACGGCGCGTGCAGGTCCAGCGCGTAGTGATAGAAGGTCGCCACGAGCGTGGCGGCAAAGCACAGCATGAAGCCGTAGAACGTGAAGTGGTGAAACCGGCGCCGCGCGCGCGTGAACGCATCGTCCGACTCGTTGCAGCCGTCACCGTGGCCGCCGTCGAGATAGGTCAGCGCGAGCGCGTGTTTCGCCGCCTCGGCGACCGCGGGCAGGCTCGCCGTACCCGTCGACACGTCGCGCCAGAAACGCGTCACGCCGACCCCGAGCGCCAGAACGGCGAGGCCGAACACCGAGCCGAACATCGCGGCGAGCAGGTTGTGCGGAAAGATCGCATAGAAACGGCCGCCCGACGGGCCATTCAGCAGCGAGCCGTGCATCGCGACGCCGAGCATCAGGAAAAGCGCCAGCCCGATCGCGAGGGCAAGCGCGACGGCCAGGCCGTTGCGCCTGTAGAGCTGGCCCAGCGCGGCGGGCCACGCATACTCGACATACGTGTCGAGCCGGACCTGCGCCATCGCCTTCGGCACGTTCACGGCGAATTCGTGCGGCGGCGCATATTGGCACGCGTGATAGCACGCGCCGCAGTTGTGGCACAGGTTGGCCAGGTAGTTGACGTCCGCCTTCGCGAATTCGAGCCGGCGCGTCATCGCCGGAAAGACCGCGCAAAACCCTTCGCAGTAGCGGCACGCATTGCAGATCTGCATCTGGCGCGCGACTTCCGCTTCGTGGTCGGTGACGGGCACGATGCGGATCACGGCGGCGCCGCTTGCGCGTGTCGACGGCCGGCCGGCGGGCGCGAGCGCGTGGGCGTCGCGAACGTGTTCTTCAATATCGTGCATGTTGAACTCCGGTCGTTTGCGCGGCCTTGGCCGCCTCGGTGCCCGCGATACGGCCGAACGCGGTGCCGATCGACATCCCGCCGCCCGCCGTGTAACCCTTGCCCAGCACGTTGCCGGCCATCATCTCGCCGGCAACGAACAGGTTGCCGCTTGGTCGTCCGCCGAAGTGGACCTGCGCGCGCTCGTTGACCTTGAGCCCGAGATAAGTAAACGTGATGCCGGGACGCAGCGCATAGCCGAAGAAGGGCGGCGTATCGATCGGGCGTGCCCAGTGGGTTTTCGCGGGATGGACGCCTTCGGTGCGACAGTCGTCGAGCGTCGTGTGATCGAACGTGCCCACCTGGCATGCGGCGTTGTACGCGCGCAGCGTCTCGACGAACGCTCGCTCGGGCAGGTTCAGCCCGCGCGCGAGTTCCGGCAACGAATCGGCGCGGACCCCGGGGAAAACCGGCGGCATGAAGCGTCCGACGGCCTTGGCATCGATGATCGAGTAGGCGGTCTGTCCCGGTTGCTGCGCGACGAGGCGGCCCCAGATCGCGTAACGCTTCGGCCAGAAATCTTCGCCTTCGTCGTAGAAGCGCTGCGCATCGCGGTTGACGACGATACCGAGCGACACGCAATCGATCCGTGTGCAGATGCCGCCGTCGTAGAGCGGCGCGCGCGCATCGATCGCGACGCAATGCGACTGCGACGGGTCGCCGATCGCATCCGCGCCGGCGTCGAGCATGGCCTTGAGCAGGACGCCCTGGTTGAAGCGCGTGCCGCGGATGAGGAAATTGTCGGCGGGCCACTCGCCACGCTCGTTTTGTCCCCACGCTTCGCGCAGCCATTCGCGGTTGGATTCGAAGCCGCCCGCCGCCAGCACGCAACTGCGCGCCTCGAAGCGCCGGCTCCCGCTGCGCGCGGCGACGAAGCGTTCGCCGTCGAGCTCGATGGCGTCGACGGGCGTGTCGTAGCGAATCCGTACGCCCAGCGCTTCGGCGCTGCGGTAGTACGCGTTCACGAGCGCTTTGCCGCCGCCCATGAAGAATGCATTGGTCCGCGCCACGTGCAGTGCGCCGGACAACGGCGGCTGAAACCGCACGCCATGTGCGTGCATCCACGGACGACAGTTCGCCGACGCGCGGATCGCGAGCCGGGCCAACGCCTCGTTCGTGATGCCGCCCGTGACCTTCAGCAGGTCTTGCCAGTACTCTTCTTCCGGATAGGCGCCGACCAGCACGTCCTGCGGGCCGTCGTGCATGCAACGCAGGTTGCGGGTGTGCTGGGAGTTTCCGCCGCGCCATTCGCGCGGGGCCGCTTCCAGCAGCAGCACCGACGCGCCGGCTTCGCGCGCCATCAAGGCCGCGCACAGCGCCGCGTTGCCGCCGCCGATTACGAGAACATCGATCATCTGAGTCGTCTCCTTTGAGACGCACTCTACGGATCGGCCTCGCCTGCCGCCATCAGCGGCGCGGCAACACGTCTTCAGTTTTTGTGAAGAGGCGGCTCGCGCAGCGTGGCGCCGGGCCACCCGCCTGCCGCGACGATCTCGCGCGCGACGTCGGCGAGGACGACCCGCGCGGCGAGCCCGGCGGGCGACAACTCGTCGTCGGAGACGCTCGCGATCAGGTTCGGCCTCGTCGCGTGGGCGTCCGCGACAGGGACGCTCGCGAGCGCGGCGTTCTCGAGCCGTGCGAGCGCCGCGCCCGGTTGAATGGTTGCACCGAGCCCGCCGCGCACCGCATCCATCAACATCGCGAGGCCGTCGACTTCGGCGGCGATGTGCGGGGTAAAGCCGGTGCGGGCGAATGCGACATCCAGCAACGCGCGCAGACCATGCGGGCCGCTCGGCAGGATCAGCGGCACGGCGCCGAGGTTCGCCAGGCGGACGCGCGGCCCGTCGGGCATGCCCGGCAGGCCGGGGCGCCGATCACGAACAGATGCTCGTCGAGCAACGGCATCACGCTCCAGCGCTGCGCGGGTTCTTCGCGAAACAGGATCGCCAGGTCGATCTGCCGCGCACTCAGCATCGCACCGAGATAGCCCGACAGGCTCTCGACCATGCGCAGCCGGACATCCGGATAGCGCCGTCGCATCGCCTGCATGAACGCGAGGCCGAGTACGCCGGTCGTACTGGGCGCAAGCCCGACGCTGACGTGCCCCGACAGGCGCGCCTGACGCGCGGCGAGCGCCGCATCGTCGACGTGGCGCAACGCGAGTTGCGCCTGTCGCCAGAATGCAAGGCCGGCGTCCGTCGGCACGACGCCCGTGGAGGTGCGTTGCAGCAGGCGCGTGGACAACTCGCTCTCGAGCCGGCTGATCTGCTGGCTCAGTGCGGACGTCACCACGCCCAGTTCCAGCGCGGCCTTGCCCATGCTGCCGTGTTCCACGACGCAGACGAAATAGCGCAGTTGCCTCAGTTCCATCGACACCTCGAATTGACTCAGCCGCGGTATTGTCGCAGCCGACGAGGCGCCGGTGGGGCGAATCGCGTCCACCCGGCCCGTGGAGCGCCGCCGCAAAGACTTCGGGATGGCGGGATCGGCTGGCGGCGCCGCTCAAGGCGGCCGTTCCGGCTCGGCGAGTGTTCAGGTCGCGCAGTGAAGGCTGGCTACATGCGCGCCGGCGCGAACGGCCGTTTCATACGCCTTCGCTTATTGTCCGTCGACGTCGTTCGCGCAGGACTTCATGTCGCCGCGTCTTCCGCTTTCATTCGGCAAGCAGCCCGCGCGCGGCCAGGTTCGCATACAGCGCGCGCACGCCGAAGGTCCACGGCGCGATCTCCGTGCAAAGCCGCACGGTATTGACGAGTGCGCCGAGCGCGGGCGTCGAGATCGTGACACGGTCGCCCAGGTGATGCGTGAAGCCCGCGCCGGGCGCGTCGCGATCCTGGATCGGCGAGAACATCGTGCCGAGGAACAGCATGAAGCCGTCCGGGTACTGGTGATGCGCGCCGCAGGTCTGCGCGACGAGGTCGGCCGGGTCGCGGCTGATCTCGCGCATGTGGCTGATGCCGTCGAGGACGAAACCGTCGTCCGCGCCTTCGACGCGCAGCGACACGCTGCATTGCCGCACGCCGTCGAGCGTGAAGCCGTCGTCGAACAGCCGCACGAACGGGCCGATCGCGCACGAGCCGTTGTTGTCCTTGCATTTGCCGAGCAGCAGCGCCGAGCGGCCTTCGATGTCGCGCAGGTTCACGTCGTTGCCGAGCGTCGCGCCCACCGGCCGGCCGTCGCTCGCGACCGCCAGCACGATCTCCGGCTCCGGGTTGTTCCACACCGACCCGGGCAGCAGCCCGACGTCGGCGCCGAAGCCGACCGCGGACATCGGCTGCGCCTTGGAGAACACCTCGGCATCCGGGCCGATGCCGACTTCCATGTATTGCGACCACGCGCCGCGGCGCTCGAGTTCCGCCTTCAGGCGCAGCGCGGCTTCCGAGCCGGGCACGATCTTCGACAGGTCGGTGCCGATGGTCGTGGCGATGGTGTCGCGTACCTCGCGCGCCCTGGCCGGATCGCCGCCGGCCTGTTCCTCGATCACGCGTTCGATCAGGCTGACGGCGAACGTGACGCCGCACGCCTTGATCGCCTGCACGTCGCACGGTGCGAGCAGGTGCGTCGCGCCGGGCGTGCCGTCGAGCGTCGCCTGCAGCAGCGGTTCGACGCGGCCCAGCGATTCGCCGACGGCGGTGCGCGCGATGGCGACTGCATCGGGGCGGTCGAACAGGTCCGCGGTGGTCGGCACGGTGCGCGTGATGTCGAACACTTCGCCGCCGCGCACGGCGACGACGCTCGGGCCCGCGTGGGCGCCGTCGTGCCGCCAGACGCGGCCGATCAGCAGCGCGTGGGCGAGGTCGTGCGGCAGGCAGTCGGAAACGGAAGGAGTACGCATGGTCAGCTCGGCAAGAGTCGTGGACGGTGAAATCAGTGCGAATGGCGCGGATTGCCGCGCTGCTCGATCACCTTCAGGTACAGCGTGGCCGGTTCGAGGCAGCCGCCGGTGGACAGCTGGCCGACGAAGCGGCGATAGAGTTCCTGCCACGGCGTTTGCGCCTGCGGCACGGTGAAGCTTGCGCTTTCGCGACGTCGCGCGAGTTCGTCCTCGTCGACGAGCACGTCGACGCTGCGGCGATTCAGGTCCACGCGCACGCGGTCGTTCGTGCGCAGCAGCGCGAGGCCGCCGCCGACCGCCGCTTCCGGCGACATGTTCAGGATCGACGGGCTGGCCGACGTGCCGCTCTGGCGCCCGTCGCCCATGCACGGCAGCGACGTCACGCCGCGCTTCACCAATTCGGCGGGCGGCGCCATGTTCACGACTTCCGAACTGCCCGGATAGCCGACCGTGCCGCAGCCGCGGATCACCAGGATGCAGCGCTCGTCGATGTCCAGCGCGGGATCGTCGATGCGCGCGTGATAGTCCTCGGGGCCGTCGAACACGATCGCGCGCGCTTCGAACGTATTTTCCGCGCCCGGTTCGGAAAGATAGGTCCGGCGGAACGCGTCCCCGACCACCGACATCTTCATGATCGCGCTGTCGAAGAAGTTGCCCGACAGCACCATGAAGCCGGCGCCATGCTTGAGCGGCGCGTCGGGCGTCCGGATCACGTCGCGGTCGGCGTCCTGCGCGGTGTCGGCGATCGCGCCGATCGCGCGACCGGATACGGTCAGGCAGTCGCGTCGCAGCAGGCCGGCCGCATCGAGCTGGCGCAGCACGGCAGGCACGCCGCCGGCGCGGTGGAAGCTTTCGCCGAGGTAGTCGCCGGCCGGCATGCAGTTGACGAGCAGCGGCACGGCTTCACCGAAGCGCTGCCAGTCGTCCAGGCTCAGCTCGACGCCCATGTGGCGTGCGATCGCGATCAGGTGCGGCGGGCAGTTGGTCGATGCGCCCAGCGCGGACGCGACGACGATCGCATTCTCGAATGCCGCACGCGTCATGATCGTCGACGGGCGAAGATCTTCGCGAACGAGCTCGACCGCGCGCTTGCCGGTCGCGTAAGCCATCTGGCCGCGCTCGCGATAGGCCGCGGGAATGCTCGCGCAACCCGGCAGCGACATGCCCAGCGCCTCGGCCAGGCTGTTCATCGACAGCGCGGTGCCCATGGTGTTGCAATGGCCGATCGACGGGGACGAAGCCGTGGTCAGCTGCATGAAGCCTTCGTAGTCGATCTCGCCGGCCGCGAGCAGGTTGCGCGCATGCCAGATCACCGTGCCGGAGCCGACCCGCTTGCCCTCGTGCCAGCCGTCGAGCATCGGGCCGCCCGACAGCACGATCGCGGGCAGGTCGACGGTGGCCGCGGCCATCAGGCACGCGGGCGTGGTCTTGTCGCAGCCGGTCGTCAGCACCACGCCGTCCAGCGGAAAGCCGTGCAGCACTTCCACCAGCCCGAGGTAGGCGAGATTGCGGTCGAGCGCGGCGGTGGGCCGACGGCTTTGCTCGGCCAGCGGATGCACGGGGAATTCCATCGGAATGCCGCCCGCGTCGCGGATGCCGGCCTTGGTCCGCTCGGCCAGCTCGAGGTGGTGGCGGTTGCACGGTGCCAGGTCGCTGCCCGTCTGCGCGATGCCGATGACGGGGCGGCCCGACTGCAGTTCCTCGCGCGTCAACCCGTAGTTCATGAAGCGCTCGACATAGAGCGCGGTCATGTCGGCGTGCGCGGGGTCGTCGAACCATTCCTGGCTGCGCAGGCGGCGAGCGGTGTGTGACATGGCAGGCTGTCTCCTAAGGGGCCTTTCTCATTTTGCGTGCCGGATAGTTACCGGTAACATCGTTGGGATGTTAGCACGGGGTTTTTGCATCGCGGAAGGGATTTCGTGCGCGATTTCGTGCGCAAGTGGCGCAGCAGAGGGCGGCGGAAACCGGTACGGAGCCGCGCATCCCGCGGGTCGGGATGCGCCCGGGCGCCGGCCGTCAGGCGCTTTCCCGCGGGATGATCGTGTAGTCGATACGAATGCTTTTCGATTCGGTCCGCTCGCCGCCGTCGCGCGCCTGCAGCGCCGCCAGCAACGCTTCGCCGGTGCGCAGCCCGATACCGTACGCATCGACCGACACGGTCGTGATGGTCGGATGGCAGCAGGTTGCCACTTCGAAGTTCCCGAAGCCGGCCACCGCGATGTCGGCGGGCACGGCCAGCCCGCGCCGATGACATTCCATGATCGCGCCGAACGCCGACATGTCGCTCACGCACATCACCGCATCGGTATCCGGCCATTGCGCCAGCAGGGCCGCCATCGCCGGCCCGCCGTGGCTCATCGTGATCGGCGATTCGCCCAGCCGCACGACGCGCGGTTCGCCGAGCCCCAGCGCCTTGATCTCCGCCTGGTAGCCCTTGAGCCGGTCCAGGCCGCGGCGATCCAGTTCGCTCGCGCCGACCAGAAAGCCGATGCGCCGATAGCCGCGCTCGGCGAGGTGCCGCACCATCGCACGGGCGGCGCGCACGTTCGAGAAGCCGACGGCGGTGTCGATCGGGCGGGTGGGCAGGTCCCACATCTCGACCACCGGAATCGCCGAGCGCTCCAGCACCTTGCGCGTCGCGTCGGTGTGCTGCGCCCCGGTCAGTGCGATGCAGCGCGGCTGGTGCCGCAGCATCGAGCGCACCAGCCGTTCTTCCCGTTCGAGGTCGTAGTCGGTATCGCCGAGCAGCAACTGCAGGCCATGCGGTTCGAGCGCATCGGTCAGGCCGCGCACGGTGTCCGAGAAGTTCGAACTCGACAGCGACGGCACCAGCACCGCGACGAACTCCGAGCGCCCCGACGACAGCGCGCCGGCGGCCGCGTCGGCCACGTAGCCGAGCTGCTCGATGGCCTCGCAGACCCGTGCGCGCGTCTCGGCGGCCACGCTGTGCCCGGCGAGCACGCGCGACACCGTCATCTTCGAGACGCCGGCGAGGCGCGCTACGTCGGACATGCGGGGCGGCCCGGCAGGCCGGACGGCGGTGGGACTGGGCATCGGAATCGCGATCGTGAGAAGGCCGGAAAGGCTACATCATACCGGTGCGGCGTACCGGGCAGGCCGGCCGACGCTCGCCCATCGCGGCGACGCCGGTACTAGGGAAACCACGCGTGCGGCGGACCTTGTACGTGCCGGTCGCAGCGTGCTACCTTCCGATGTGTTACCGGTATCAGTGTGCCGATCGCTCCCGTCGCCTCGCCGGCTTTTTTTTGCCACGGAATGTTATCGGTAACATCGATGCGTCAGAGGACTCGCCGGTACGAAGAAGACCTACACGAACAGGAGACAGACCGATGCCATCCATCACGCAGGCCGCTGCCGCACCGGCCGCGGCCGATTCGTCCGAAGACGCCCTTTACCGCAAGGTCATGCGGCGCATCCTGCCGTTGCTGTTGCTCTGCTACGTCGTGGCCTATCTGGATCGCGTCAACGTCGGCTTCGCGAAGCTGCAGATGCTCGACGACCTGAGCCTGAGCGACAGCGTCTATGCGCTCGGCGCGAGCATTTTCTTCTGGGGCTATTTCCTGTTCGAGATGCCCAGCAACCTGTTGCTGCACCGCTACGGCGCGCGCTTCTGGATCGCGCGGATCATGATCACGTGGGGCATCGTGTCGTCGTCGATGGCGTTCATCGTGCCGCTCGCGCAGTTCTTCCACGTGCAGACGACCACCATGTTCTACACGCTGCGTTTCCTGCTGGGGCTGTGCGAAGCCGGCTTTTTCCCCGGCGTCATCCTGTACATGAACTATTGGTTCCCGGCGCGCCGCCAGAGCGTGGCGATGTCGGGCTTCCTGGTGGCGATCCCGCTGAGCCTGACGCTGGGCAGCGTGGTGTCGGGCTGGCTGATGGAACAGACGCACGGCCTGTCGGGCATGAGCGGCTGGCAATGGATGCTGCTGCTCGAAGGGCTGCCGTCGATCGTGGTGGCGTTCATCGTGCTGGCCTGCCTCGGCGACGGCCCGCAGTCGGCGAAATGGTTGTCCGCCGACGAAAAGGCGGTGCTGTCGCGCAACCTCGAATCCGAAGCCGCGCACAAGTCGCACAGCATCGGCGCCGCGCTGCGCAGCCCGCGCGTCTGGCTGCTCACCTTCATCCTGCTGACCTTCAATACCGGCTTCTACGGGCTGGCCTTCTGGCTGCCGTCGATCATTCGCGCGTCGGGCGTGCACAGCCCGCTGCACATCGGTGTACTGACGGCCATTCCGTACCTGACGGCGATCTTCGCGATGGTGTGGAACGCGTCGCACTCGCGCAAGACCGGCGAACGCCGCCTGCATGCGGCGATTCCCGCGCTGATCGGCGGCGTCTTTCTGATCCTGAGCGCGGCGTTTGCCCACAACGTGGCGCTGTCGATCGTATTCCTGACCATCGCCACGTGCGGCATCCTCGCGCTGATGCCGATCTACTGGACCTTTCCGGGGCAGATCCTGTCCGGCACGGCCGCGGCGGCCGGCATCGCGCTGATCAACTCGGTGGGGAACCTGTCCGGCTTCACGGGCTCGATGATCACCGGCGTCGCGAAACAGATGACCGGCGACATCAACAACGGGACCTATGCGCTGGGCGCCTGCCTGCTGGTCAGTTGCGTGCTGATCGCGTCGATTCCGCGCGACATCCTGCGGCCGCCGGCGGGGCGGTAGGGCGTTCGCCCGGCGTCAGGTCCGACCGGGGCCGGGGCATCGCGCCGCCCCGGCGCCGGATGGATCGCGTCACGTGGAGTGATCTCGCGTGAGTGTGCTCGACCATCACGGACGGACTTCCGGACACCGCCAACCGGCGACGCGCTGCGCACGACTCCGCTTTCTCGCGAGCGGCCGTCAGGCGCCGTCCAGTGCGAAGCGCACCTTGTCCCCGAGCGTGCGCAACCGCTCGACCGGTTCGTTCGCGAACACGAAACGGATATACGCGTCGCCGTGGGCAACGCCCCATCCGGCCATGGCCGTCGCGCATACGCCGTGGCGCAGCAATCGCTCCGACATCTGCGATCCGGTCAGGCCGAAATCGGACACGCGCAGCAGCATCGACCAGCCGCCCGCCGGCATGCCGAACGGGAGCCCCGACAGTTGGGCGGCGACCGTATCCCGCCGCCTCTCGAGTTCGCTCACGTAGCCAGGCAGATCGGATGCGGAATGGTCGAGCGCGACCGCCGCGGCCTCCTGCGCAATGCCGACCGGCACCACGACATTGGCGAGCGACACGGCCACGAGATCCGGAATCAGCCATTGCGGCGCGACGATCCAGCCGACCCGCCAGCCGATCATGCGCAGCTCTTTCGACGCCGCGCCGACCGTGACCGTACGCTCCGCCATGCCGGGCAGGCCGGCGGGATGGATGACCGTGCGTCCATCGAAGAGCAGCCGTTCCATCGCGCTGTCGAGGATCAGCAGCAGATCGTTCTGCACGCACAGGCTCGCGATCAGTTGCCAGTCGGACGCATCGAAGAAGCCGCCCGAAGGCATCGACGGAGACATCAGCAGCATGGCCCGCGTCTGCGGACCGATCGCTGCCCGCAGCGCGGCCTGGTCCAGCTTCCATTCGCCGCCCGGCGTGAAGACGAACGGTACTTGCCGGGGCACACCGCCCGCAAGGCGGACGCGGTTCAGCAGACCTGCGTAGGTCGGATCGGTGACGATGACTTCGTCGCCGGTCTCGACGGTGGCGAGCAGCGTGTTCAGAATGCCGGAGAGTCCGCCCGCCGACACGACCACCTGGTCGGCCGTGAAGCGCTGCCCCGACAGTGCCGACACGTGGGCGGCAGCGCTCGCGCGTAGCCGATCCTGACCGACGAATGGCAAATAGGAGTTGGCCGAGTCTCGCTGGATGGCCTCTCGGGTGACGGCGAGCGCCTCCGAGGTGGGCGGGATGTCGGTATCGAGATTTTCGAGTCGCAAAAGGTCGACGTCGGCATGATCGGCGATCGAACCCATGCGATCGACGCCGATGCCGGCGATGTGCTGCAGGCGCACAGGACGGTGGTGGCGCATCGGAGCCTCCGGTTTTGTTACAATTTAATAGATAATATATGCATGGTGGTCGGGATGAACTTTGAAGTCAAGGACGATCGCTCGCTGGCCGATCGGATCGCCGTCGCATTGGCGGACCGCATCATCTCCGGCGTCATCGCGCCGGGAGAGTGGCTGCGTCAGGACCACATCGCGGCGGAGTTCGGCGCGAGCCATGTGCCGGTACGCGAGGCGTTCCGACGGCTGGAAGCGCAGGGGCTGGCAGTGGTGGAGCCGCGACGCGGCGTGCGGGCGGCGCCGCTCGAGCCGGCGGACGTGCTCGAAATGGCCAAGATGCGCGCTGCTTTCGAGGCGCTGGCGCTGCGCGAGGCAATGCCCGCGCTCGACGCACGTGCGCTGGAGGAACTCGATGCGATCCTCGATCAGGAGTCGGCGGCGCACGGCATAGCCGTGCTCGGCACGCTGAACCTGAGGTTTCATCGCGCATTGACCGCGCGGTGCGGGATGCCGCGGCTCATCGACGCAATCGGCGACATGCATCGGGCCAGCTCACGGCATCTGTACGCGACGTGGCAGCAACTTGACTGGCAGGATCGCTCGAACGACGAGCATCGAAACATCGTTCGCGCGATACGCGATGGTGACGTGGACGCAGCGTGCGCGGCTTTGTCCGCGCACGTTCTGGCGGCGGGGGATGCGCTGGCTCAGGCGTTGCGTAGGCGGTAAGGACACGGGTCAAACCGGCGTCGACGACCGGTCCGAAAAGCCGGTTCCGGGAATGGCTGGCGTCTTCTCCGGGCGACCTCAGCCAAACGCGTCGGAAGGCATTCGTTGACTGCAAGCACGGCGATGGCGACCCGCAGTGCGACATCTTCACTCTGACCGACGACTCACGACACGCTGCGCCGCATCCCCCGCACCTGCAGCCAAATGGCGGATATCAGGAAATAAAGCGCACCGACTCCCGCGTAGCCCGCGATCTTGACGATCGCGGGTGGCATCGGCGCATGGTTTTGGACAATGAAGAACAGCCCGGCCAACGCCGATTGCGCTCCGCTCAGGATCATCACCCACTGTGCGCCGGCGTGCTTCCAGCGCCGCACGGCGGTGCCGAGCTGCAGCGCGCCGGAGAGCATCGCCCAGACGCCGAACACCGCAAGTACCGCGGACAGGCCCGCATTCAACGCCGGAAATACGGCCAGTGTCGTGACGGCGCTGATCGCGACGTTGGCCGCCTGCGTACGGTTTGCCGCCATTCCGCCGCTGCGGGACAGGTCGACGAAATTGGCGAGCGCATCCCAGGCCGGATAAACGACCAGCAGCACCGCCGCGCCGGCTGCGCTGTGCCGGCCGACGGAAAACGCCAGCGCGACCCAGATCAGCGAGAACACCGCCCGGGAAAAGTAGTACCGTTTCAGCCAGTGTTCGTCGGCAGGGGGACGGAATTCGGGGTAGCGGTCAATCATTTGCACTCCTTCATATATTGAATCGTCGTTCCGGCCGGCATGCAGGGCGTCCGCCATGCGGATTCGGATGCGGCGCCGACCGGATCTCCAGTGCGCCGAGTATCGCAATCGCCGGGGCCGGCCGCCATCGGTCAGATGTCCGATGGCCCATTCCACCGGCGGCAGGCTCTGGTCCAGGCGAACATCGCATCGGGGCGGCCCGCGGCGCGGCGCCGACGCGCATGCTCGTGCACGCCGCGACGCCGTCGCGTATGATCGTTTTCCCGCTCCCGCGAATGTCTCCACCGCCCGATGTCCGACGCCGAAGCCCGTCACGTCCCGCTGCGCATCGTCGACGCCGTACGCGCGCTGGCCTTCATCGGCGATCTCAGCATGGGCCAGCCGACCGACCATTCGCCGCGTACGAGCTGGTTGGCGGCGCAGCTCGCGCACGCGGCGCGATTCGATGCAGCGGTGTGCGATACGGCCCGCGAGGTGGCGCTGTTGCGCTGGTCGGGCTGCACCGCGAATGCGGCGGGTTTCGCGCAGGTATTCGGCGACGACGTCGCGATCCGCGCCGCGATGCTCGAGAGCCGGCCCGGCATGGCCGAAGCGATCGGCGGCGCGGGCGTCGCGATGATCCCGCTCGCGCAGATTCATTGCGAAGTGTCGGGCGAGGTCGCGCGAATACTCGGTCTGTCCAACGCGACGGAAACCGCGCTGCGGCACATTTTCGAAAGCTGGGACGGCAACGGGCTGCCTGCGCGGCTCGCGCGGGAACAGGTGCCGGCCGCCGTATCGATCGTCGCGCTTGCGGGCGACCTCGACGTGTTCAGCCGCACCTACGGCATCGAACGGGCGCTCCAATTGATCGGCCAACGCGCGGGGGCGCGCTATCCGGCCGTGCTCGTCGAGACGGCCGAGCGTGACGCACCGCGCTGGCTGGCGGCGCTCGAGCACATGGCGCCCGCCGAGCTGGACGCCGCATTGGCCACGCCGGACATGCAGGGCGCGACGTCCGCCGAATTGATCGCGGACGTCATCGATCTGAAACTGCCGTGGATGACGGGCTTCTCGCGTTCGGTCGCCGCGACGGCGGCCGCGTGTTACGGCCGTCTCTCGCCGGACGAGGCCGCGCGCGAACGCGTGTACCGCGCCGGCCTGATTCACGGCATCGGCCGGGCCGCGGTACCGAACGACGTGTGGAACTTGCCGACGCGGCTGCCCGCGAGCGCCTGGGAAAAGGTGCGACTCGTGCCTTACTGGACCGAACGCGCCGGCAGGCAGACCGGCGCGCTCGGCGAAGCCGCGGTGCTCGCGTCGTATGCCTACGAGCGGCAGGACGGCTCGGGTTATTTTCGCGGCGCGCGCGATGCGGCGCTGACGCTGGAAGCGCGCGTGCTCGCGGCGTCGCTGGCGTGGGTCGCGTTGCGCTCGGCGCGTCCGTGGCGCGCGGCGCTGAGCGATGCGGCCGCCGCCGACCAGTTGCAGGAAGAAGCGGTCTGCGGCCGGCTATGCGGCGACGTGGTGGCCGCGCTCGTGACGGGCGAAGCGCCTGTGCCCCGGCGCATCGCGCCGCGCGCGTCGGACGCTGGACCGCGCCTGTCCGCGCGGGAAATCGACGTCCTGCGGGCGATCTCCCGCGGCGCGAGCAACAAGCAGGTCGCGCAGGCGCTCGCGATGAGTCCGAGCACGGTGCGCACTCACGTCGAGAAGGCGTTCCGCAAGCTCGAATGTTCGACACGCGCCGCGGCGACCCTCAAGGCGTCGGCGCTGGGGCTGCTCTGACGCCATCCACGACGCGGATTCGCTTGCGTGTGCGCGCGGATGCGCGAGAACACGTGCGTGATGTGCCGATCGGGTTCGATATCGGTGAACGCATCGATATCGGCCATGACATCTGCCGTCTTCGCGGCAGCGAACGCGGCGTCCAGCGCTGCGCTGTTTACAGGCGACGACGGGCGATTACGGCCGTTTGCGTTCAGGGCCGAAGCCCGGACGGACGGCGGCCCGCATCGACGGGTGCGCGGCGGGTGCGCGGGCGAGCGAGATGCCCAGCGCGGCGCCGACGGCGAGGAACAGCGAGATCGACAGGAGTGCGACGATGAACGCGTGCGCGATGGCCGCCGGGTCCTGGCGCGTGCCGAGCGTCGTATAGAAAATGCCGCCGATGATCGCCACGCTGAGCGACGTGCTGACCTGCAGCGTCGAGCTGGCGATGCCGGCGATCATGCCGGACAGCGCCGGTGCGACGCGCCCCGTCACCATGCGCATCAGCGTCGGCAGCGCGAGCCCTTGTCCGAACCCGATGACGAAGAGCGCGGCGGCGAGCGGCACGGCAGCGAGCGGCATCCCGACCGGCGTGGCATCGATCAACCCCGCGAGGCCGACGAGCCCGACGATCTCCAGCCCCATGCCGAACGGATTGACGTAAGCGCCGATGACACGTGTGCAGAACGGCGTCGACAACGGGCCGAGCAGGAACCCGACGCCGAACGGCAAGAACACGAGGCCCGCGCTCAGCGCGTCGACGTGCAACGCATTCTGCAGATACACCGAGAACAGCAGGAAGAACGCGCCGATCGAGTACAGCAGCAGCGCGATCAGCAACGCGCGGCCCAGCCCCGGTGCGCGCAGCGCGGCCGGATCGAGCAGCGGTGCGCCGCCGCGGCGGCCGAGCCGGCGCTCGTAGCGCCAGAAGAACGCGGCGAGGGCGGGCACCGCGAGCAGCGACCCCCATGCCCATACCGGCCAGCCTGCTTCGCGCCCCTCGATCAGCGGCACGATCAGCGCGCCCAGCGTCAGCATCGACAGCGCGGTGCCGCCGAGGTCGAGCTTGCGCGCATGCTGCGCCCGCGTTTCCTTCAACAGCGGAATCCCGAACAGGACGACCAGCATCGCCAGCGGCAGGTTGACGAGGAAGATCGTGCGCCAGCCCAGGTTCAACAGATTCAACGAGATCAGGATCCCGCCGAGCGCCTGCCCGACCACGGCCGCGAGGCCGAATACCGCGCCGTACAAGCTGAGCGCGAGCGGCTTTTCCGATTCCGGAAAAATCGCCTGGATCGACGCGAGCGCCTGCGGCGCCATGATCGCGGCCGTCACGCCCTGCAACGCGCGGCCGACGATGAGCGTCCACGGCGAACTCGCGAGGCCGCACAGCGTCGAGGCGATCGCAAAGCCGATCAACCCGAGGAAAAACACGCGGCCGCGGCCGAACAGGTCGCCCAATCGCCCGCCGGTGATCAGCGTCACCGCGTACAGGCCCGCATACGATGAAATGACGAGTTGCTCGGCCGACGACGAGGCGCCCAGTTCCGCGCGGATCGACGGCAGCGCGACATTGACGATGAAGAAATCCAGCGGCGGCAGGAACGCGCCGACGAGCAGGACCGAAAACATCGCCCAGCGACGCGGGTCGGGTGAAACGGGGTCATTCCGTGACATGGGCGGCTCTCCATACGGAACCAATCAGTTCCAAATCGGGTAAAAAAATATCAGTCGAGAATGCGCATCGTGCGATCGACCAACGCGAGCACGTCGGGCTCGGACATACCGGTTTTGCCCAGCACGCGCATGCCCTCGATCTGGCAGACGAGCAAACGCGCCAGCACCTGTTCGTCCTGCTCGGCGATCTCGCCGCTCGCCTGGCCGCGGACGATCGCACCGGCATAGAGCTGCTGCAGCCGCCGGAACATGCGCCCGGTGCGTTCCGCGACATCCGCGTCGCGCGCGGCCAGTTCGGTGGTCATCGCGACCGCGAGACATCCGCGCCGGCCCGCGTCGCCAACGGACAGGCGCGCATAGCGCAGCAGTGAATCGCGAATCGCATCCTTCACGGCACCGGGTTGCGACAGGATGTCGGCGGTCGCCTTGAGCCCGTCGGCCATGTACAGGTCGAGCGCCGCCAGCAGCAGCGCCTTCTTGTCGCCGAACGCCTTGTAGAGACTGCCGCGCGACAAGCCCGTGCCGGCGATCAGGTCGGGCAGGGACGCGCCTTCGTAGCCGCGATCCCAGAAAACGTCCATCGCGTCGCGCGCGGCGTCGCCCAGTTCGAATTCGCGGGGACGGCCCACGCCAGCCGGATTTGCCATTGATCGGTTTCGCCATCGATGCGGTGCCAAAGTTGGATGCATTATATGGACCGATCGGTTCCGATGTCAATGCGCGTGGCCGGACCGGACACGGCGACGGCCGTCCTTGCGGACGGCGCGGGTTCATCCGCTCAGTCGAGCCCGCCCTGGCACAGGTACTTGATGGACAGGTAATCGTCGAGGCCGTAGCGCGAGCCTTCGCGGCCGTAGCCCGATTCCTTCACGCCGCCGAACGGCGCGGCCTCGCTCGCGAGCGCGCCTTCGTTGATGCCGACGATGCCCGTTTCGAGCCGCGCCGACACGCGCGCGATGCGCCGCACGTCCTGCGTGTAGAAATAGGCGGCGAGCCCGAACGGCGTGTCGTTCGCGGCGGCGACCGCTTCGTCCTCGGACGCGAAGCGAAACAGCGCGGCGATCGGGCCGAAGGTTTCCTCGCAGGTGAGCTGCATGTCGGCGGTCGCGTCGACGAGCACCGTCGGCGCGTAATAGTTCGCACCGAGCTCGGTCAGGCGCTTGCCGCCCGTGAGCACGCGCGCGCCGCGTTCGATCGCATCGCCGACGTGGCGTGCGATCTTGTCGACCGCGCGCGCGTTGATCATCGGGCCGATCTGCGCGGCCGGGTCGGTCGCCGGCGCGACCTTCAGCGCGGCGACGCGCGCGGCGAGCTTCGCGGCGAACGCGTCGTAGACACCGGCCTGCACGTACACGCGATTCGGCGACACGCAGGTCTGCCCGCCGTTGCGGAACTTGGCGGCCATCAGCCCGTCGACCGCGGCATCGAGCTCGGCGTCGTCGAACACGATGAACGGCGCATTGCCGCCGAGCTCCAGCGACAATTTCTTCAACGTCGCCGCCGATTCGCGCGCGAGCAGCTTGCCGACCGGCGTCGAGCCGGTGAACGTGATCTTGCGCACGCGGCCGTCGGCGAGCCAGTCGGCCGCCGCGTCGACGCCGCGCTCGCGCGACGCGGCGATCAGGTTCAGCACGCCGGCCGGCACGCCGGCTTCCTGCGCGAGCAACGCGAGCGCGAGCGCGGTCAGCGGCGTGTCCTCCGCCGGCTTCGCGACCACCGTGCAGCCGGCCGCGAGGGCCGGCGCGATCTTGCGCGCGATCATCGCGAGCGGGAAATTCCACGGCGTGATCGCGGCGACGATGCCGATCGGCTCCTTCACCGCGCTCAAGCGCTTGCCGCGCTGCTGCTGCGGGATCAGGTCGCCGTACGTGCGCGTCGCTTCCTCCGCGAACCACAGCACGTACGACGCACCGTACGCAACTTCGCCACGCGCCTCGGCCAGCGGCTTGCCCTGTTCGCGCGACATCAGCTTCGCGAGATCGTCGGTGTGCGCGACGATCGCCGCATGCCAGGCACGCAGGATCGCGGCGCGTTCGCGCGCGGGCGTCGCACGCCACGCGGGCAGCGCGCGGGCTGCCGCGTCGGTCGCCGCGCGTGCGTCGGCGGCGCCGCTGTCGGGTACGTGGGCAACGGTTTCGAGCGTGGCGGGATCGGTGACGGCGAAGCGGCGGCCGTCGAGCGCATCGCGCCAGTTGCCGTCGATCAGGTTGGCGGTGCGAACGAGTTCGGTGCGGGACAGCGTAAGCGGCATGACAGATCCTTGAATGAGGCGGTTCGGTGACGCTGGTTGAGCGGTGTGGGCGCGCGGCTACCCCGCGCGGACAGCAGGCTGCCGCGTTCGGGGGGGACGCACGCCGCGTGTCAGTGACGTTCGCCGAACAGCGATTCGAGCGGGTAGTGCCGTTTGACGAACGGCGACTTGATGATCACGTAACTGAAATACTTCTCGATGCCGATGTTCTGCTCGAGCAGCCCTTCGACGATCGTCTGGTAATGGCTCACGCTGCGCGTGATGAACTTCAGCAGATAGTCGTAGCCGCCGCTCGCGAGGTGGCATTCGACGATCTCGTCGACGGTGCGGATCGCCGCGACGAAGCGGTCGAAATCCTCGCGCCGATGATCGGCCAGCGTGACCTCGGTAAATACGACCTGCACGTCGCCGAGTTTCTCGAGCTGGATGTGCGCGCCGTAGCCGCCGATGTAGCCGGCCTTCTCGAGCCGCTTCACGCGGATCAGGCACGGACTGGGCGACAGCCCGACCGCATCGGCCAGCTCGACGTTGGTCATGCGGCCGCGCTTTTGCAACTGGGAGAGGATGCGCAGGTCGATGCGATCCAGCTTGCTGTCCGTCATGTTCACGTGAAAGAGCAAAAATGGAATGTCCGGTTACTTTAGAGACGAACGATGACCGCTACAAGCCCGGCTTTCCCTTGGCCCGTCAGGCCGGTTGCGCATGCGCGGCGTCGAGCGCGCGCTGCACGCCGGAATCCGCCAGCACGTCGTCGAGCGTCTTGCGCACGCGTTCGAACATCAGGTCGAACTCGCCGGCAGTGAAGCTCAGCGCCGGCGCAAAGCCGAGCACGCCGTCGCCGAACGCGCGGAACACCACGCCGTTCGCGTAGGCGGCGGCCGCGATCCGGTCCGGCACGTTCAGCGCCGGGTCGAAGCGCGTCTTGCGTGCCTTGTCGGCGACCAGTTCGAGCGCGCCGAGCAGGCCGACCGAGCGCGCGTCGCCAACGAGCGGATGCGCGCGCAGCGCGTCGAGTCCCGCGGCGAAGCGCGGCGCCAGCGCCTGGCCGTTCGCGAGCAGCCCGCCTTCGTGATAGAGCTTCAGCACTTCGAGGCCGATCGCCGCGCTCACCGGATGCGCGGAATACGTATAGCCGTGGCCGACCGCGGGCGCATCGGCGCGGTGGCCCGCGATCCCTTCGTAGATTTCATCGGACATCAGCACCGCGCCCATCGGCGCATAGCCGGCGGTCAGCCCCTTCGCGACGGTCATCAGGTCCGGATCGACCTGTTCGGCCTCGCACGCGAACAGCGGGCCGGTGCGGCCGAAGCCGGTGATCACCTCGTCCGCGACGAACAGGATGCCGAGGCGCCGGCACGCGTCGCGCATCGCCTTCAGCCAGCCGGCCGGCGGCACGATCACGCCGCCGGAACCCTGCACCGGCTCGCAGAAGAACGCGGCGACATTGTCCGCGCCCAGTTCGGCGACCTTCGCTTCGAGCGCGGCGACCGACGCGGCGATCAGCGCCTGCGGATCGTCGCCGAGCGGATGGCGGTACGGGTAGGGCGACGGAATATGGTGCTGGTCCGCACGCGGCAGGTCGAAATGACGGTGAAACGCCGGCAGCGCGGTGAGGCCGGCGCCGATCGACGACGAGCCGTGATAACCGCGCTCCAGCGCGATCATCTGCTTTTTCGACGGACGGCCGGTCGCGTTGTAATAGTGCGTGATGAAGCGCACGGCGGAGTCGATCGCGTCCGAGCCGCCGAGCGTGAAGTACACGCGGTTCAGCGACGGCGGCGCGAGCGCGGCGAGCCGTTCGGCGAGCTCGATCGCCGGCTGCGAGCCGAAATGGAAATAGCCGGTCGCGTAGGGCAGCTTGGCCAGTTGGTCGGCGGCGGCTTTCACGATGCTGTCGCGGCCGTAGCCGACGTTGACGCACCACAGGCCCGAGAACGCGTCGAGCAGCGTATGGCCCGCGGCATCGCGCAGGAACACGCCGTCCGCGGATTCCAGCACGGTGACGCCGCGCGCCTCGTGCGCACGGTAGTTGACGACGGGGTGGATCAGGTGTTGACGATCGGCTTCGATCAGCGCGGCTTGGTTCATGGGAAGGCGGGACTCTCGTCAGGTGTCAGCGGTGAGTTCATGCTAACGGGCAAGCCATCCGCATGCGTCTTCAATTTGCGGTCCGAAACGTATGCGCGCGGCGTTTGCACCGGGCGCTTCGGCATTTTCTGCTGCGCGCCCCGCAGGCCGGGCCCGCACGTCAGTAGCCGCGTGCGCGATCGACGACGCCGATCATCGGTTGTCCCGCGCGATGGCGCGCGAGATTCGCGAGCACCGCGTCGACCGCGGTGTCGGGCCGCGTCGCGCTGGCGATGTGCGGCGTGATGCGAATGCGCGGATGCGTCCAGAACGGATGGCCGGCCGGCAACGGTTCGGGGTCCGTCACGTCCAGGATCGCGCTGTCGAGCCGGCCGCTCGCGAGCGCCGCGAGCAGCGCGGGCGCATCGAGCTGCGGGCCGCGCCCGACCTGCACCAGCGACGCGCCGGCCGGCAGCGCGTCGAACACGCGCGCGCCGAGCAGGCCGCGC
>FTHQ01000384.1_pt1 | contig 42566 bp, 44 predicted proteins | sample 1641001 | NCBI WGS metagenome assembly FTHQ01 (sample SAMEA3914872, study PRJEB12502) | metagenome | biome: forest; material: soil | place: Canada | collected 2011-07-03 | depth 0.3 m | reverse complement strand
CGAATCGACGACGTTCGTGTGCCAACTCCACCAGACGCGCCGCTAGCACCTCATTCTCGTGGTCTGGCTTCGCGTCGTAATGCAGCACGCTGCGAGAAAGCCCGACAAGCCGGCAGGCGCGGCGCTCGGAGATGTTGACCTTCCCCCGAATCGCCGATACTGCTTCGCGTTTGGCTTGCGGGCTCAGGGCTTTCCCTTGACGACGACCTTCAACGCTTCCATATCGAGCATTGCTTCGGCCAGCAGCTTCTTCAGCCGGGCATTCTCCACCTCGAGGTTCTTGAGCCGGCGGGCTTCCGAGACCTCCATGCCGCCGAACTTCGCACGCCAAGTGTAGAACGACGCATCACTGAACCCGTGCTTCCTGCACAGTTCCTTGACCGGCATACCGGCCTCGGCTTCCTTCAGAAACCCGATGATTTGCTGTTCCGTAAAGCGCTTCTTCATGTTCGTCTTCTTCTCCGAAAACGAACTTTACTAGACTCCGGCTGGCCCTGTTTGCAGGGGGCAGGTCACGATGGCCTTCGCACTGCGCAGTGCAAACCGAAGCGCGTATTCCGGCGGTCGAATATCGAGGCCTGGCGCATTGGTGAGCACCGTCTCGCCGCATCCTCCCGCCTATCAACGGGCTGCACGCGAGCAGCTTGACCGTGTGCCCGACTAAACAGGAGACGAAGCCATGAAGCGATACCTATTCACGCATATCGTACTGTTGAGCGCCGTTGTCGCGGGCGCGGCCTCTTTTATTGAGCCGGTGAATGCGGAAATCTATTCGGTCTATGACGAAAAGAACGTCGCTCAGGCGATCGCGATGGTCGGGCAGCTCAAACAACAAGTGCAGCAGGAGATGGCGTTGTACCGCTCGTTCAGCGGCGCGCGCGGCTTTGGTGCGTTGCTGGATCGACCGGGGGTGGTCAATGCGCTGCCGGACAATTGGCAGAGCGTGTATGCCGCGATTCGCGAGGGGGGGTATGCCGGGTTGACTGGTCCGGCTCAGGCACTGCGCGCGCAAAGCAAGCTCTACGACTGTGAAGACCAGCAGGGCATCGATCAGCGAATTTGCCAGCGCGCGTTAAACAAGCCATTTCAAGATAAGGCGCTTGGTCTGCAGGCATATCAGACCGAGCTTGCCGAACTTGACCGGATTGAACTTCTGATGCGGCACATCGACACGACACGGGATCCGAAGGGTATCGCGGAACTGCAAGCACGAATCCAGTCGGAGAGCGTGGCAGTTGGCAACGAAATGACGAAGTTGCAGATGTTCAAGATGCTCGCGGAAACCGAGGATCGCTTGATTGCCGAGCAGCAGACTGAACTGCTCCTCAAGCGAGCGGGCAACACGCGTCGACTCCAGGATCAGATGGCGCCGGTCACGTTTGGCCGATAAGGAGAACTGCGATGACCCGCCGTTGGGTGATGTGCATGCTTATCGGGCTGAGCATGTCGATGTCCGGGTGCAACGGTGTGCCGTCGAGTCTCGTGCTACCCGATGGAGCTCACCGCGTACCGGTTAATCAGCAACTGCCGGTGCCGCCGGGGGCGAGCCTGTCGCTGGATGGAGCTTGTCCGTGAACGATCAAAGCGATTATCGACGTGCGCTTGATTTTGAGGCGTCGCTCACCGCGTTGCAGGCATGCTCCGAGCGTCGTGCATGGCAAGTGGCGTTTGCCGCCGTTATTGTTGCGATCGGTTCGGCAGCGGCGCTTGCCGTGATGACGCCGTTCTATCGCGTGGTGCCATTGCCTATCGAGGTGAACAAACTCACCGGCGAGGCGCAACTCATCGAGGTGCTCGACGCAAAACACGTGCCACTGCGTGAGATCGAAGACAAGCACTGGGTCGAAGTCTATGTACGGGCTCGCGAGCGCTACGACTGGGGACTGTTGCAAATGGATTACGACCGTGTCCTGGAGATGAGCGACGAATCGGTCGCGCGCGCGTATCGTCAAATCTACAGTGGTCCGAACGCGTTGGATCAGCAACTGGGCGCGTCAGTTCAATACCGCACCCGAATAGTATCGACGACGCTCGTGCCCGACGAGCCGGGACATGCTGTCGTGCATCTCGAGCGCACGGTGCGCAAGAACGGCATCGATACCGGTGAGCCAGCAAAACGTTTTGTGATTACGCTCGCCTTTACCTACCGCCCCACGGTGCTGGTGCGGGAACGTTCGGCCATCGAAAATCCATTTGGCTTCAAGGTGACGGCGTACAGCCGAGATGCGGAGGATACGCCACCTCCTCCACAGCCCAGTGCAGGAGCGGGCCGATGAATACGCTCGCGACCATGGCGATCCTATTAACGTGCTTTGCGGCGCAAGCGGTCGACGCCCACATCACGCCGGACTGGACGCGCGATGCCAGGGTGCGCAAAGTGCGTTATGTGCCAGACGAAGTCGTGCGCATTATTGCGCAGCGCGGCTTTGCCACCCACGTCGAGCTGGATCCGACCGAGCACATTCTTGTGGTTGCGCCAGGGGACCGCGACGGCTGGTATGTGGTAGCCAATCGGGGAGACCATGACGTCTATCTGAAGCCGAAACTCGCCGCTCATGACACGAATCTCATTGTCCGGACCGATCGGCGCAGCTACAGCTTTGACCTTCTCGTTCTGCCCCTGAAAGCACGCTTTGGCAACGCGCACGAGATGTACCGGGTAAGTTTCGTGTACCCGGACACCGCTGCGTCGGATGCGTCTATTGCCGCGCGCTTGGCGTGTTTGCAGAAACGGCTGTCTCAACCGTCTGTCGTGCGTAACGCCGCGTACTCGATGCAGGTCATGCCACATGCCGAGGATATCGCACCGTCCGCAGTATGGGACGACGGTCGCTTTACGTACATTCGAATCCCCAACAATCGCCGTATACCCGCGATCTTCCGAGTTGAGGACGATGACACCGAACGCGTGGTGGACAAGCACATGGACCGTGATGTGGTGGTCGTCCATGAGCTTGCCCGCCGACTCGTGTTGCGTCTTGGCGATGAGGCGGTTGGTTTGTGGAACGACGCATTCGACATTGATGGTGTCGCGCCGCAGCACGGTGTGACGGTCGACGGCGTGCGCCGCACGCTGCGGAGTCGCGAACATGACTGAGGACACTTCGCCCAACGGCGCAGCGACGGACGACGAGATTCGTCGCACCAGCCCGGCAGATATGGATACAGGTATGGGATCCGAATCGTCTGCCATGCTCGATCGCGGCATGCCCAGCTTGGATGGGTTCGGGCGACGATCGTTCATCAACTGGCTAGTACCGCTCGCGATCATCGTACTTGCGCTAATAGGCGCGGTCTGGACAGTTCATGGTGTGCTCGCTCACCGAGACGAGGCTGCGCGTGCGCGCCGCAGTGCGCTCCATGCGCGAGGCGCACACGAAAAGGTGTTCGACGAGGTGCCGGCACTTGCCGAGTCTGCGTCAGCCGCTGCAATGCCCACACCGACGCCAGCACCGGCCGCGGTACAGCCTGCGCCGTCCAGTGATCGTGCTGCTCCGTTACGAAGCTACTACGACGCACCGTTACTCGCCGTGGGGGCCAGCAATGGGCAAATGGCAGGCGCGAGCGAGAGTGAGTCAGCTTCCCCCAGTATTTTGCCCGTGCAGGCGGACCAGCAGCCGTCGAATGCAACTGCCGGTATGGCCGAGGAGCGGTCGAAATCCTTCTCACATCCGCAGTCTCAGGCGCTCGCGCCGACGCGCGTGCCGAAGGTGATGGCAGCGTTTATCGGCAACCGCAGTTTGCTACTCGCTCAGGGCACGAAGATCGATTGCGCGGGCGACACCGCGTTCGATTCTACCCAGGCAGGTATATCGACTTGCACGGTCGCACGTAATGTCTATTCCGACGACGGGCGCGTGGTGCTGATCGAGCGAGGCTCGCAAATTAATTGCGAATACCGCGCGAATCTTTCACCTGGACAACGCCGTGTATTTGTTCTGTCAGCACGAATTGCTACACCGCACGGTGTCACCGTACAGATCGATTCGCCGGTAGCCGACGCGCTGGGCCGCATGGGTGTGGATGGATCGATCGAGAATCACTGGGGCGCGCGCGTGGGCGCGGCCATGATGCTCGGACTAAGTCACGATGCGATCGGTTATCTGGCCACGCGCGGGGGCAATGGCAACGGCACGATTGTCTACCAGAACACGCAGGCGCAAGGCAACGACATGGCCACACGCGTACTCGATCAGACCATCAATATTGCTCCGACGCTCAGACAACATCAGGGTACCGAGTTCACGATTGTTCTGGCCCGCGATCTGGATTTCAGTTCGGTCTATACGCTGGAGCCGGAGGGGTTGCGATGAAGGCGTTCGAGGCAACACTTCAGCCGCAAACTGATCGCGTAACCGATGCGATGCCGGTGTTACCCGATGATGCATCGGTGACGGAGCTGATGCGTTCATTCGCACCGTTTCTCGCTGACGAAGCCGTAACGGAGCTCGTGATCAACCGACCACAGCGTATTCTGACCGAAACCCATCGGGGGTGGCAGGCACACGATTTACCAGAACTCGATTTCGAACGTCTCATGGCGTTCGCCGTGGCGATTGCCACATTGACGAATCAGGGTGTCTCGACCGAGCATCCGCTGCTTTCCGCACTGTTACCGGACAACGCGCGTCTCCAACTCGTGGTGCCGCCCGTGGTGCCGTCGCGGACGGTATCGGTCACGATCAGGCGCCCGAGCGCGGATGAAAAGACGCTCGAGTGCCATCGCGCCGACGGCATGTTTGAGGATACGGTTTGGCGACACGTAAGCGGTCTAGGCAAGACCGGCCAAGCGTTGCGCGCAGTCGATCGGATGCTCGTTGAGCAGCTTGAAGCGCGTGATTTTGCCGCCTTCTTCGAAGGCGCCGTGCGAGCACACCGCAATATTGTCATTGTCGGCAGCACGGGCTCCGGCAAGACGAGCTTTATGCGCAGCTTGTGCCGATACCTGGGAGCAACCGAGCGCATCGTGACGATCGAAGACGTACGCGAGCTGTTCATTCGGCATGTCGAAAACTGCGTCCATCTTCTCTATAGCAAAGGTTCGCAGGGGCGCGCACACGTAACGCCTGCAGATTTGATTGCCTGCGCCATGCGCATGCGCCCCGATCGGGTGTTGCTTGCCGAGCTCCGAGGGGCGGAAGCGTACGACTTCCTGAAGCTTTTGACCACGGGGCATGCCGGCTCGATGACGAGTTTTCATGCGTCCAGTGCGGGCATTGCCATCGAGCGGTTTGCGCTCATGGCAAAGGAGCATCCCGAGGCAGCCGCTTGGAACATTGCTTCGCTCAAGCGTGTGCTGCGCTTGACCATCGACGTGATCGCTCACATGGAGGCGCAGCTCGTATTGGACTCGCACGGTGTGCAGGTCGGCAAACGCTGGGCGATGACCGAAGTCTGGTTCGACCCGCGCGAGAAGGCCGCTATCGAGTTTGACCCAACCGAGAGGTACTGCGATGGATGACATGTCCGGGACGCTTGCTCCAGTGTGGCGTGTGACGATTCTCACGCTTGCCATCACGATCGGGATATACGCCGAATTGGCTGCTGCCGAATGGTTGGCTTCATGTTTGTTATATGCAAGCGTGCATCTCAACCCACTTCGGGCAGGGTGGTCAACCTGGCTTGATGCGCTAGGGGCATGGTATGACGGCCGTCTTCCGAATATGGGGCGACGTGTGGCCGGTGCGGGCCTCATGGGGTTGCTCGTCGCCTTCGGCGGCCCTGCGCTTGCCGTGTATGCGTGGCTGGAACAAGCAGGCCGCAGACCCTTGTATGGCGACGCGCGCTTCGCGAACGATGCGGAGATTCGTCGGGCGGGGCTGTTATGAGACAGATTGCACCCGCGAAGTCTCAACCGACGCTTGTGGTGGGCCGTTGGCGTGGCCGCTACCTGCGCTTTGCCGGTCAGCAATTCGTGCTACTTGCCGCGCCTGCTCGTTCAGGAAAGGGCGTGGGGATTGTGATCCCGAATCTGCTGACCTATTCCGACTCCGTGGTCGTGCTCGATATCAAACAGGAAAATTTTCGCCTCACGGCGGGCTTCCGGCGCGCGCACGGACAAGCTGTGTACCTGTTCAATCCGTTCGCAGAGGATGGCCGCACGCATCGCTACAACCCGTTGTCGGTCATCGCAGACGGTATGTTTCGCGTCGGCGATATTCTGGCGATCGGTTACGTGTTGTATCCGGCCGGCGGGCATGACGAATTCTGGAAAGACCAGGCACGCAACCTTCTGTTGGGACTGGTCCTGCTGCTGTGGGATTTGCGCGAGGCCCGTCGTGCTGGCGCGAGCGGAGTGCCCGACTATCCGATCACAATGGGCGAGGTACTGCGGCAATCATCGGGAAATGGTCTGCCCGTCAAAACCTACTTAAACCGGATGCTTATACAGTATCGACAGTACTTGAGCCGCGCCTGTATTGATGCACTGAATCGATTCCTCACGAATGACGACAAGGTTCTGGCGAGCATTCTGGCCACTTTTAATGCGCCACTGACGATCTGGGCCAACCCGATTGTTGACGCGGCGACGAGCGCGAACGACTTTGATCTGCGAGACGTCAGACGCCGCAAGATGTCCGTATATCTTGGCGTGACGCCCGATCACTTAAGTGAAGCGGCGATACTGATGAATCTGATGTTCTCGCAGCTCGTGAATCTGAACACGAAGGAGTTGGCAGAGGACAATCCGGCACTGAAATATCAATGCCTGCTGCTGCTCGACGAGATGACGGCGATTGGAAAAATCCAGATTATCGCGCGTGCGGTGGCTTATATGGCGGGCTACAACTTGCGCCTGCTCTCGATCGTGCAGTCCGACTCGCAGCTCGAGTCTGTTTATGGCAGAGCTGACGCGAGGACCATTGTCACGAATCATGCGATGCAGATTCTCTTCGCCCCGCGCGAACAGAAGGACGCCAATGCCTACTCCGAGATGCTCGGCACGCGCACGGAGCGATCGCGCAGCACCAGCCGATCGAATGGCATGTTCGGTGCGCGCGGCGGTGCGAGCGAGAGCTTTTCCGATCAACGTCGTGCGCTGATGTTGCCGCAGGAGATCAAGGAGCTCGCTCGCGACAAGGAAATCATTCTTCTCGAAAATACCAAGCCGATTTTGGCGGACCGGATCTGCTACTGGCGCGATCGTGCATTTACTTCACGGGTAATGGACGCGCCGACTGTGCCTGCGCTCGATCTCATGCGATTTGGTGCACAAATTGAGCAGCGGCTGCGCGAACTGAGCGATGACGACGTCGATGATCAGACGGGCGAGTTGGCGCATGTGCGAGCGGACTATCTGGAACTTGTACACGCCTGGGATCCGCGCGAGCTGCCGCAGGCGCTGGACAATGTCAGTTGCGAGGAGGCAGCCGCATATGTGGATCGGCACTTCACGCTGCTGGGGGTGCCGGCTGACGACGTAGCGCGCGCCGCACGTCGTTTGGCGAGAGACGAAGATGGCATGACTGATACTGAGACGGGCGCGCGCAAGCGCGACCCGAGCCCCGTCGCGCGGGCAAGTGGTGGTGTTCAATGAGCGTTGCATATATCAGTGAGGCCGATCGCGTGCGCGCTGCTTTGGCGGCGATTCCGGCCGGCGACTATTCGACATGGGTCGACATGGCGTTCGCCGTGAAGCATGGGCTTGGCGAGGCAGGTTTTGATCTGTGGGATGCATGGAGCCAGACGGCGCCGAATTACGATGCACGATCGGCGCGTGCGACATGGCGCTCGGCGAGCGAAAGTGGGGCGATCACGCTTGCGTCGTTGTTTTGGCTTGCCCGCGAGCATGGGTTTGATCTGGCCGGCTCGCGCGCGTTTGGCGATCGCGCGGCGCGGTCCGCGTCGGCGCATGCCCCCATTGTGGGCGCCGACGCCTCACTCGAGCGCAAGCGCCGGGCGCGCCGCGCCGCCGTCGCTCGACAGGCGCTAAGTATCTGGAATTGGGCACGACCGGTGGCACCTGACCATCCTTATCTGGCGCGCAAGCAGATTGCGCCGTTGCCTACCTTGCGCGAGCTTGAAGCAGAAGAGTTGCATGTGCTGCTCGGCTACGTCCCGAAATCCAATGACACTGCTCTATTGGGACGTGTGTTGATCGTGCCTGTTCGTATCGGCCACCAGATTTCGACACTCGAGCTGATCGATTGCGAAGGGCGTAAATCATCGCTGGCAGGCGGTGCGAAGGCGGGAGGCTGGTGGTCTGTTACGCCCGAACAGCATCGACGCGACGCGTGCTTGCCGGTGCTGATTGCCGAGGGTGTGGCCACTGCCGTATCCGCATGGCAGGCGACAGGGTGGTACACGCTTGCGGCTTTGTCGAGCGGAAATTTATCCAAAGTGGCTACGGTATGGCGCGCGCAGCACCCAAAGGATGCGCTTGTGATTCTGGCCGATCTCGGTGCTGGATTTACGCATGCGGAGCATGCGGCGCGCAATGCCCATGCACGACTGGTCGTTCCTCGGTTCGCATCGGGGGCGCATATTGCGAATCAGTTGCCGACCGACTTTAACGATATGGCGGTGCTCGACGGAAAGGAGGCGGTCGGCGAGCTGTTGCGGCGTGCGGTACTGGAGACCCCGGCGCCTACATCGACTGACGCCAAGGCGAGCCGGACGCAAACCGAGGGTATGTCGTTTTACTTGACGGGAGACGCAGACATGGGATCGAGGAAGACGGACAAGGGCACGGGGGCGGACGACGTGCGCCGGCACGCCGAGGCCGACCGCTCGGACGGTGATTGTGCGTCGACGCAGCCATCTGGTACTCCGGAGGAAGGGAAACAGGCTTTCACCCACGAACCGGCGGCGAGCTCAGCCACCGAAACCACGGACGACGGGCAGCATTCGAACCAGGGGCCACGTCATGCGACGGGCGAACTCATATACGGGCTCGACGCCGTGCCCACGGAGGTCAAGGTGGCGGCCGAGCGGCGGTTTGGGGCTGTATTGAGGATGTCCACACCACGAGAGAATGGAGGTCCCTATCGCGGGGAGGTGCTCAATACCGAGCATTTCCTTGTTCAAGCGGTGGCACCACGCAGCGTGGTGTTCCATGCGAAGGGAAGGATGACATTCGTGTCGGACCGGTTACGGTGGATGGACGAGCACCATCGCCTAGACGGCGCGGACGTACAGATTGTCTACGAAGGTGAGCGCGCGAAGCTGTACCCGTGGGACCGGGCTCGCGATCAGCTTGAGCGGGCGGTTGCATCACTGAAAAAATCTGCGCGGGAAATGGGGCTCGACGGCATGGACGCGAAGCTCGACGCACTGCATGCAGCGTCATGGGCGCGCGTGAAAGCTGCACGTGCGGACGCGCTCGCGCAAGCCAGGTCACGCGTGGACGGGCGTGGCGATATCGACGACCCGCAGCGGTAGCGATTCGGTCATGCGCAATATGGATGGTGACACCGCGCAGCTGAGCATTGCGCGACGCATAACCGGTGAGGTACATGATGGATGATACCCAGTCGCCGGCGCTTTTCGCACCTAGTGCGGACTTCGCCGTGAACGCCATCGAGCCTGAATGGACTGCGGACGTCGGCATAGCGCGACGTCGTCCGTCGGACCACTTTCCGGCACAACAATTCGGCTATCTCGCAATGCTTGCGCGTCGGCGCAGCGAGTTTAATGCGGCGCGCGCCCTGCTACGAGAGCAGGCTGGTGGCAGCCGCTTCGAGGCGGGGCGTGACGATGCAGGCACGGATGGTGTGTCCGATACCGGCGCGATAAATTCGGTGCCGAAGTTCACGGAAATCGCAGACGCGCCAGAGCGAGTTAGGCGAAGCTACCTGCGCGCCGGCAGTCAATATTTCCTGAAGGAGGCCCCGTACCCTCTGGCATTCGAGGATCGGGGGCGATATCTCGTCACGATGCAAACTCGTACAGACATTGTTGCTTCCATGATGGATATGGTGCAGGCGAAGGCGTGGACGCGCATTCGCGTGTCGGGGCACGACGCCTTTTGCCGCGAAGTATGGCTGCAGGCCGTTTCGATCGGTATTGAGGTAAGCGGGTACACACCGAAGCCTGCCGACCTAGCGCGCCTTTCTGAGTTGAACGCGCCCACGGAACACACACGCGATCGCGACTCCGAGCGTCCTGTGTTGCAGCCGCAAGTAGGGACGACTGCAACGCCTGCGGGTGCCCGCGACGAAAGTCCAGACCGTCGCATGGGCGCACCGATGCGCCACTCGAGATCGCTGGACGATGAGATTCAGCTCGCCGTGATTGTGGCGGCTATGCGCGAGCAGGGTTTCAGTGATCGTTCGGTCGATCGTGTTAAGCGTCGCGCTGTGCGCATGCTCGACGCGCTTCACGCTGAGGGCGTCGAGCTTCCCCGACCTCGCGTGTTCGATCCGACGGCTCCTTCCGCGCGAGCGGAAAAGGACGAACCCCAGCAATCGTCTGCCCCGTCGCGAGAAATCAATCACGCACCCGCCATGCAGTTGCCTGGCCAACGGTAGACGAACATGGGATCGCGAAACCGAGCGCGCATTGCGGTCGAACTGGGTGCGCTAAAGCCTTTGTGGCAGGCACGATGTGCGCAGAACGGGGTGAGCGCCGGTGAGGGCATCAGGCGGCTCGTGGCCGAAGCACTGGATATTGCCCATGACCCGCCGGACACGGCTGCAATACTTTCGGCGCCGAGCGAGCCGTTTGTACGGATCGGTGTGGGTCTGATGCCGGCCGAGTTGCAATGTATCAAAGGGCTGGCCCATGTCCAGGGGTTCACCGCCAATCGATGGATTGCTGCGTTAATTCGCGCCCATCTGACCGGAGAGCCGCAACTGGGAAACCGGGAGATGATGCTGCTTGCGGAATCGAATCGGCAGCTCGCCGCGATTCGTACGCGACTGGGTGAGCTCGCGCGCGACACGGGCGAGGGCCACCACGTACCTGATTGGGAGCACGCGCGCGCCATGATCCTTACACATCTGCGTTTTGTCGCACAGTTGCTGCAAACCAACCTGGACCGATGGAGCCGTTGATATGCCGTTTCCCAGACAGTACGTCGATGCGCTGCTCGTCAACTGGGGCGATCGACTGTTTCACGATCCGCTACGGCATGTGCGCGCCCCGCATCTGCCCGGCGTGGCATTGCCGCGCGATGCGCGGCGTCTGCGCGAACGGCTGGCTTTGACGCTTCGGCGCGCGCCCGAGGTCATGGTCAAGATTACCAACAAAGCATCAGGCGCACAGGGCATGGGTGCGGTGCGTCGACACCTGCAATATATTTCACGCGATGGCCATGTCGAGTTGGAAGACCAGGACGCGCGCGTGTTAATCGGAGACGCTGCCCTGCAGGACCTCTTTGACGAATGGCGATGGGGTGGTTGGGGGATGCCGGAGGAGAGCCGGCGTCGGGAAACCTTTAATCTGATGCTATCAATGCCGGCTGGCACGGACCGCGCGGCCGTCCGAGAGGCGTCAAGGGCGTTCGCGCGCGAGATATTCGGCGACGGACGATTGTACGTGTTCGCACAGCACGATGACCAGCCGCATCCGCACGTACATCTGTGTGTTCGGGTGCGTGGTCCTGACGGGCGGTGTCTGAATCCGCGCAAGCGGGATCTGCGCACATGGCGCGAGGTATTTGCGCGACAGTTGCGCGAACACGGGGTCGATGCGAACGCAACGCCGAGGCTGGCGCGCGGTGAGACACAACGCTTGCCGACGCAGGCCGTGGTACGAATGCAGTCTCGTGGAGTTGCCCCGCGTTTTTACCGATCGGTGCTCGATGAGCGAGCGCAAATGGCGTTATGGGATGCGCATATCGAAACATTGGCAGTCTGGCGTGGGGTCGCGCAAGCATTGGCCCATTCCGGTATCCCTGAAGACCGAACCATGGCAATGGCTATTGTGGATTTTGTGCAGCACATGCCGGCGAGGCAATTGGAGCCCGGCGCTACCCGACTCGACCCTGCTACCACGCGCTCATATCGTGATCGCCCTGTCGAGCACAGGTATATCGCACATTTCGCGGGGAGACAGCGCAGTGTCGATGGCAGGCCAACCGAACCTGATCCGCCATTTGACCGAGACTGAACGCGATTCGGCCAGCCTTGTTTGGGTGTCGGGCACACGATCTTGCGTGCATGACGCTTGTCGCCGCGAACGACGATTGGTGTGCAAACGCAGAGGACTTACGGGCGTCGTGCGACTGTGGTACCGCTGGCGATTGGCGCCGGGTAAGGCGCGGCGTCCATCGATCTGGCTGGCTCACGACGTAGGTTAGTGCCGCCTGTGCTCACGCGTGCAGCGCGTCCATTTGCTTGTGCGCATGTTCCAGCCCGGCGTTGAAACCGTGCGGCTTCATGTCCAGCCCTTCGGCATAGACGAATTCCACATCGGCGATACCCATCAGGCCGAGCACGGCGCGCAGGTACGGCGTGACCGCATCCGTTGCCTGTCCGACGTGGACGCCGCCGCGCGTGCTGAACACGATCGCGCGGACGCCTTCGACGAGCCCCATCGGATAGGTGTCCGTGTAGCGGAACGTCACGCGGGCCCGCGCGACGAGGTCGAACCAGTTCTTCAACTGGGTCGGCACGTTGTGGTTGTACATCGGCGCACCGATCAGCAGCAGGTCGCTGCCCTTGAGTTCGGCGATCAACGCGTCGGACAACGCGATCGCCTGCCGCGCGCGTTCGCTCGGGTGTTCCGCGCCGCGCAGCGCATGGAACAGCTCGCTGTCGAGCACCGGCAGCGCGTCGGCGACGAGATCGCGCACGATCACGTCGTCGGCATGGCCGTTGGCGTTGCGCTGGGCGAGGAACGTATCGATCAGCGTGCCGGTATGCGACTGGCTGCCGTTGATGCTGGATTTGAGGACGAGAATCCGGGCCATGGTGCGTACTCCGTTTGCGAATGTCGAGGACTGGAATCGATCCTATCATTCACTTTTTATCGCCAAAAGCGATAAGATCGACGCATTGTGTAGCGTATTTGTCCCCAATCGGATGCGAAACAACCTGAAAGGCATCGACGTGTTCGTCGCCGCGGTGGAAGCGAGCAGCTTCGCGCAGGCCGCCGAGAAGCTGCACATCACGCGCTCGGCCGTCGGCAAAAGCATCGCGCGCCTCGAGGAACGGCTCGGCGTCGTGCTGTTTCACCGAACGACGCGCAGCCAGAGCCTGACCGACGAGGGTTCGCTGTTCTACGAGCATTGCCTGCGTGCGATGGACGAGATCCAGGCCGGCGAGGCGCTGCTCGAAACCGGCAAGTGGCAGATGAAAGGGCGGCTGCGCGTGTCGATGCCGACGCTGTTCGGCCATCTGTGCGTCGCGCCGATCCTGATCGGCGTCGCGAAGGCGCACCCGGACCTCGATCTGGAGCTGTCCTTCAGCGACCGGTCCGTCGATCTGGCCGAGGAGCGCTTCGATCTCGCGGTGCGCATCGGCACGTTGCCGAACAGCAGCGGACTGGTCGCGCGAGCGCTGGCCGAGCACCGGATGGCGTTCTGCGCGTCGCCGGCTTACCTGAGCCGATACGGCGAACCGCAAACCTGGCGGGAACTGGAGCAGCACAAGGCGCTGGCTTATACGCGCTTTGGCCAGGTGCATCGCTGGCCCGTTCTCGTCGACGGCGAGCGCGTGGAATTGCAGCCCGCCGTCCGGCTGCTGTCCGACGACCTGCGTGCGTTGATGGATGCCGCCCTTGCCGATCTCGGCGTCGCGTGGCTGCCGTACTGGCTGGTGCGCGACGCATTGCGCGGCGGCGCGTTGCGGGAGCTGCTGCCGGCGCAGCCGGGCGTCGTCTACCCGATCCACGCGGTGTGGCCGGCCACGCCGCACCTGCCGCTGAAAGTGCGGGCCGCCGTCGATGCGCTGCGGGAACACTTGCCCGCCCGGCTGGCCGCGGTCGAAGCGCGGATGTGACGAAGCGGCGCGGCGCCGCTGCCGGTCCGTCGCCGCGCGTTACTGCCTGAAGCACTGCGTGACGGTGTCCTTCAGCCGCGCGGCGGTCAGCTCGCCCATGTGCGATTCGACGAGTTCGCCTTTCGCGTTGAAGAACAACGTGGTCGGCAGCCCGCGCGAGCCATACGTGTGCATCGCGTGCAGCGAAGGATCGAGCAGCACGTGATCGAAGCGCAGGCTCTGCTGTTCGAGGAATGCGCGCACGGCTTGCGCGTTTTCCCCCTGGTTGAGCATCAGCACGGTGATGCCCGGATGGTCGCGCTGCGCCTGTTCGAGGATCGGCATCTCGCGTCGGCACGGCGCGCACCACGTCGCCCACAGGTTCACGACGACCGGCTTGCCGACGAAGCCCGCCGGCAACACGGGCGTTGAATCGAGTGCCTGGAGCGGCATCGCGGCAAGCGGCGGCGCGCCGCGCTGCAGCGTCGCCAGCGTGCCTTGCGCGATGCCCCACGCACCGAGGCCGGCGACGATGCCGGCCAGCACCGGCTGACGCAGCGCCGGCAGGCGACGCAAGCGCCACCCGACGAACACCAGCGCGGCCGCGATACCGATGCGCGCATCGAAGCCGCCATCGCCGAGCGCGACGATCGCGCGCGGCGACGCCGCATAGTCTGGCCACCATTGCGCGACATAACCGACGCGCGCGGCGATCAACCCGAGCAGCAGTACGTCGAGGATCAGGCTCGACGCGCTCTTGTGATGCCCGTCGGGCGGACGGCGCTGGATGACGCGCGCGACGAGCCACGCCAGCAGCGCGGCGACGGCTACCGCGACGACGCGGATCGAGAAGGGACCGATGCTCAGCATGAAATAGGAGAATGGACGTGATCGAGCGGGGCAGGTGAGCGGATGGTCCGCCGCGGCATTCAGGCCGTCGGCGGTCGTGCGGCGTTTCGACCGGTTGCCGCGTATGGGGGTTCCCGCCGAGAACGTAACGGCGTGTTGCGGATCGTGATGGGTCCACACGTAGCTCAGGACTGCGTGATGTTCGCGCCGATATGCAGCGAATCAGACCGGTCTGATGGTCAGCGGCATGTCGTTCATCAACAATACGCAGGCCGGTTTGGTGTGGTGTCCGCCGGTATCCCGCATAGGGATCTCTCCTTGACGGCCGCTCCGCTCGCGAGCGGCCGCTTTTTCAGCGTCATGCATGCGTGCGTGAATGCCTTGTGGCGGTCGGTGGGCGCGGCCGCACGCCGCTGCATATCGGCTGATTCAACGGAATAGGAACGCTGCCAGATGCGAGCACAGGGCATTCACTCACGCGTGACATGAATGAGGACGCAGATGGCCGCCGTCGCGCCGTGCGTTCGCGGTTCGTTTCGTTCGCACGCGAGGCTCTGCGTTACGGGGCTTTGCCTGAAGCTGCGCCGCCAAGCCGATACGCGGTAAAGAACTCGTACCACGGCGACCCTTGCGCGACCGGTACGCCAAGCGCCGCCGTCCGCTGTTTCAGCGCGCCGAATACATCGTCGATGAACGCCCTCTGCGCGCCGTCGCGGAACGGAACCGGTTGCGTCCGCCCTGCGGCGAATGCGCCATACGCGATCGCCAGCAGGCGGGCGCGGTCGTCGGTGCCCGCGATCGTCGCGTTGATCGTTTCGACGAAGCGCGACCGGTCTTCCGCGCGCGGCGCGGACAGGCACAGGTACACGATCGCCGAGAGTGCATGCCGGTCCTTCACCCGCAGCAGCGCGGGTAGCCGCGCAATGATCTGTTCCATCGGTTCGTCGCGCAGCGCATCGGCGAAGTCGAGCACGGCAGTCATCGGGTTCGTGTCGGCTTTCAGGCGGTCGAGCGCCGGTTGCGGGGCCGACGACGCGCCGTCCTGCATCCCCGCGGGCGCGGACCGCAACGCATCGGCCACCTGCTGCGTCCATTCCGGAAAGATCATCCGCACGTTGCCGAACTGCTCGCCGCCTTCCGCGGACGGATTCCAACGATAGACGATCGTGCCGCCGCGAATGAACGGCGAATACAGATGCTCGGCCGTTTGCGGTAGCGGCCGCCGGTTGATCGGCAGCCACGCGAGCGTGAGCCAGTCGTAGCGACCCGTCGCGGGCACCGCCGGGCTCGAACTCGCGACGACCTGCCACGTGCCGCGATTCGCATAGCGGCGGCGCGCGTCGGGTACCGGGACGGTCTGACCTTTCGCGGTGTCGAAATATGTACTGCCCGTGACGCGTGCGCCGCTGTCTGCGGCCGGCGTGATGACGGAGATGACCCACGACGCGCCGTCCGCCGAACGGTAGTCGGACGGCCGCAGCGTCGCCACATCGTGCACCATACGTGTTTCCGCCGCGACGGGGCTCGGCGGGGCATCGGCGGGCACGGCATAGATACTCGGCATCGATTTTCCTCGGAATCGGTGCGCATCGTCGAGCGGAGGCGATGCGCGGCGGTGCGGATTGTTTCTCGTAACTGTAGGACGTTGCTACCGGCATCGCGAGGAATCCGCCGCACAGGGCGAGGAATGACACGGAATCATATATTGTAGTAACAAACCTACATATATGGCTTCCAGGAGTTCATTGTGACCATCACCACGCTCTCGAGTCGTGAACTCAACCAGGACGTGACCAAGGCAAAGAAGGCGACAAAGGACGGCCCCGTGTTCATTACCGATCGCGGCAGGCCGGCCCATGTGCTGCTGAGTTTCGAGGAATACCAGCGTCTCACCCGGCAGCGGCGCAACATTGCCGACGCGCTCGCCATGCCGGGTGTCGAGGACATCGAGTTCGACCCGCCGCGCGCAAACGTCAAGATCAAGGAGGTCGATTTCTGATGATGTTCGTTCTCGATACCAATGTGGTTTGGGAACTCCGGAAGGTGCGGGCGGGCAAGGCGGACAGGAACGTGGCGGCCTGGTGTTCGACCGTCGATGCGCCGGTGCTGTTCGTCTCGGCCATCACGATCATGGAGCTGGAGACGGGCGTCTTGCAGGTCGGGCGCAGGGACGCGGAACAGGGGGCGCTTCTCAGGGCATGGCTCGACGGGCACGTCCTGCCCGAGTTCGCCGGGCGCGTGTTACCGGTCGATACTGCTGTCGCCCAACGATGCGCACGGCTTCATGTGCCGGACCGGCGATACGAGCGGGACGCGCTCATTGCTGCGTCGGCGATCGTGCATGGCATGACCGTCGTGACGCGCAACGTTGCCGATTTCGTTGAAACCGGTGTCGCGATTCTGAATCCGTGGGATTGAGTGAACCAATCGACTTGCTCCCGACGGAAAGCGGATTCCGCTTGCACGCAATCGCGTCGATGCGCTTCGGCTTACCATGCGCATCTTGGGCCTACGACGCAGACCGATCGGGAGCACGCATGACCGACACGAAAGCCATTACCGAACACTGGACGCGGGTCGCCGACCAATGGATTGGCTGGGCCGGCAAGCCGGGCCACGATGCGTTCTGGAAATATCGCGCGGGGCTCGCGGCCTACATCGGTCGCGGCACGGGCGTCGCGCTGGAGGTCGGCTGCGGCGAAGGCCGCGTGAGCCGTGAGTTGAAGGCGCTCGGTTACGACGTGACCGCGAGCGACGCGGTGCCCGCGATGCTCGATGCCGCGCGTCATGCGGATTCCGTGCATCGCTATCGACTGGCGGACGCGGCCGCGCTGCCGTTCGACACGGCCAGCTTCGATCTCGTGATGGCGTACAACGTGCTGATGGATCTCGACGACATGCAGGGCGCCTTACACGAGGCGCGCCGCGTGCTGAAGCCGGACGGCACGCTGTTCATCTCGCTCGTGCATCCGTTCCGCGATCGCGGTAGCTTTGCCGGGCCACAGCCCGATGCGCCGTTCGTGCTGACGGGCAGCTATTTCGGGCGCGAGCATTTCGACGGAGTGGAAACACGCGACGGGCTGTCGATGCACTTCGCGGGCTGGTCGCTGCCGCTGCAGGCGTACATGGAGGCGCTGGAAGCGGCCGGGTTCGCGATCGTGTCGTTGCGCGAACCGCCGCCGGATCATGCCGATACGGATCAGTTGAAGCAGTGGGCGCGCGTGCCGCTGTTTCTGTGGATCAAGGCTCGGCCATTGCGTTGAGCGCGTGCGACTGATAGGCGACGCGGATGCTTCGTGCGATTTTCAATTCGAATGTGTGACCGACTCATCGCGCGCACCTATGCTGAACGAGCGCGAGTCGGCACCGTGCTTTCGCACCTCGACATCTTATACTCGCAGCGTGTCTGCAACGCTGAACTTGCGTTATACAACCTGCTGATCGTCGCTGGTCTCGATCGAAACAGACAAGAACTGCTTGCCACGCGCTGGTGCACCTGCGGGTTCCAGTCGCAAGAGAAAATCGAAATATCGTTCCGGGAGCTTTCCAAGTTGTTCCTGGATCGCTGCCAGCTTGATGAGGCACTGGGCGTCCCAGTTCATTCCGACAACAAGCTCGCTCGTCACGCCGTTCCACTCGCTAAGTAGAATAGAGGCCGCACGAGCATGCTCTTCGGCGAAGCGTTCGATGCGTTGTTCGATGTAACGCGCATCGTCACGCATCAACGTACCCGAGATACACAATGAAACGGTATGCGCGACGGCGTCGTGTTTCACGTACACGCTGGCGATACCGCTCAGGTGCCGGGATACCCGATCGAGTTGTTCATCGTCCAAGTCGTCCTGGACGGACAGTGCGCCTGAGAGGCTGTACGGTGCGGGCTCTTCCATTGCGAACCTCCAGAGGTTAGGGGGAAATCAATGTCACGATTGGGCCCAGAATTCCAGCTTTTAGCTAGGCTAAGCGGATTATCCGAGCGGAGCTGCCAGTACCTGAGTGTTTTGAGCATCAGAATGTGGCGGCGTAGACGTGTGATGCCGGACGTATTCTGTCGCCGGACCTTTCAACCGCTCGACATGTCGGCCCGGCGCGAGAGGCATGAGAGATCGTTCCCCGAACCGTATGCGACTGAATACGGCGGCGGTCCGGGCCCACTTCTGGGAGAATTCTTTCAATTTTCCTTCAATGGAGGTGACTTCTTGATCGGTAAGTGCACCGCGAAGGCGGATCATGACCGAATGCGTGACGGCGTCGGTGACGCAGTAGACGGTCGCGGAAGCGGGCAAGCTCTGCGCGAACTGCTGTGCGTGATTGCGTCGGAAGTGACCGACGACGGAGAGTGCGCCGCAGATTTCATAGGTGGAAGTCATAACGCCTCCTGTGAGAGAGCGACGGCATTGTCAGATGCATCTCGCTACCGTCGGTATCCGATCGACCATACCTGCCATGTTATGTATCAAATGAGCATATGTCAATAAAAATGAATCAACCGGATATATTTTCCGTACGCCTGAGGCTGGAGCGAAAGCGACTGGGGATGAACCAGACCGAATTCGCGGCGGCGGGAGGCGTTCAACAACATGCGCAGGTCAACTACGAAAAAGGGGCGAGGCTTCCGGACGTGAGTTATCTGGTGGGGATCGTGGACTTGGGTGTAGATGTCCAGTATTTGCTGACTGGCCGTACGTCCGACCCCGTAACTTTGGCGCTAACCAGCGACGAAGAACTGCTCCTCGCGGGCTTTCGAGAACTGAAGCTGCGAGAAAGGCGCGGGGTGCTGGCGCTCGTGGCTGCGATCAATGGTACGCCGACGGAACGACCGGGGACGGACAAGCCGTCGGATGAGACCGAGGGCGTTTGATTTCGTGGGACATGCGAGGAGCGTATAGCCGAAATTTGAGGCCGCAGAGCAGGGGAATGGCCGATCAACAGGATTAATCTGCCCCCATTATTGGCGACGAAAACTGAGACATCGAAATGGTGTCCCCGAGGATACAAAAATCCGGTGAAAGGACGAATTTGTATCCCGCGGGCTACCCGGGGTTGGGGGCCATGTCCCCCCGACGGTCGGGGTGCACGTGGCGGGTCGTCGATGCGTTGAATGAGAGTGAGTTGAATACCCGATCAACTGTACTCAGCGCGGAAGCATCTTTCTGTAAATCCTGCCGTTCGTGCCGCGCCGGTGTCGTCGGGCGCGCTGCGCTGTGTGATCCGTCGCGTGCGTCTGCCAGCCAGTGCACGTATTCGGCACGATGTCGGCGCGCGGCGTCGTACACCGCTTCGATCAGCGCGCGGCCGACACCTTTGCCGTGTTCGCTGTCGAGCGTGGACAGATCCTGCAGATAGCAGGACGGCCCGACGTGCGTCGTGCTGCGGTGGCGCAGGAATGCGCGAACCCGACCGGCCTGCCGTGACGCTCCGCGACCAGCGCGAACACCGGTTCGTAGCCGTCGAAGGAGCGCGACCACATGAGCTGCGTGATGTGCGGCGGTAGCGTGGCGTCGAAGCGGCTATCGAAGAAGCGGTTGTGATCCCATTGCGGCAGCCATTGATCGTAGTCGTCTACTCCCAACCACGCGTACAGTCAGGCCGGTATCGGCAACGTTCATGTTCGTGAGCCTTTCGAGGAGGGAAGAGCGTTGCCGGCCAGACCGGTCGCGGGGCGCAACGACAAGAGGGCAGGGGCACGATGGGGGGCCGCGGTGCTCGCGTTTTCTGATGTCACAGCGCAACTGCATGCGGCTACCGTCGTGCAGCCCGAACGGTGCGGTGGGCTTTCTTTCAGTCTGCTAGACTTTTTGGCCGCCTGTCGCCATCCGGGCCGCGCCCCGGTCCATTGCGCCATGAACGAACACCACGCACCGAATCCGATCACCGAGGTGCTGCGCGCCTACTGGAAGGCCGATCGCTGGATGTTACTGACGGTTGCGGCCGTCGTCGTGCTGTCGAGTGCCACCGCCGTTGCCGCTCCGTATCTGTTCTCGCGCCTGATCGACGCGCTGTCGCATCGCGGCGCGCTGCACGCGCTCATGGCGGGCTTCGTGGTCTACGCGGTGCTGCTGGGCCTGTCCAGCGCGCTGCAACGCGTCGTGCAGTACCTCGCCTTCATGACGTCCGGGAATCTGGGATTCATCACCAGCACGCGCTTTTTCGAGCGCGTCCTGAAGAAAACCACGGCGTTCTTCGTCGAACACAATCCCACCGAAATCCAGAGCGCGAATACGCGCGGCAGCCGCGCGCTGGCGGTGCTCGTGCAGCTTGCGCTGATGGATTTGATCCCCGGCACGCTCCAGATCGTCTTCACCCTCGTCACGCTGGGCGCAATGATCAACCTCGAAGTGGCGGCCATCACCGCTGCGTATGGCGCGATCGCGGTGACGATCGCGATCGTTTCCGCGCGGCGCTCGCGGGTGTACCTGGATCGCGCGATCGAGGCCGGGCAGGACAATGCGCGGTTCGTCGGCGGCGCGATCAACGCGATGGAGACGCTCCGGCATTTCGGCAGCCACCGCTGGATGAGCGAGCGTTTCGCGGAGAAGGCGCGCGCCGAGCGCGACAACTGGCGCGCCTACGTGATGCAGCACGTAGGTTTTCTTGCGCTGCTGGGGCTCGGCCTCGCAGTCCAGTTCTCGGTAACGTTCTGGCTGCTGTTGCCGCGTCATGCGGCCGGCGCGCTGTCGATCGGCGACATCGTGCTGTTCAACACGCTGCTGCTGCAACTGAACCTGCCGTTCGACATGCTCGCGCGCTCGATCGACGAGAGTGTGCGCTCCCGCGCCGCGCTCGTGCCGTTCACCGCGCTCTGGACGGCGCCCGAGGAGCGGCAGGTGTCGCACGCGTCGGCGTTCGTGCCGCGCGAAGGGCGCATCGTGTTCGAGCGCGTCGGCTATGCATACGGCAACGGGCGCGGCGTGCGCGACGTCGATTTCGTGGCCGAGCGCGGCGGCATCACGTTCATTGTCGGCGAAACCGGCGCGGGGAAGTCCACTGTCTTCAGGCTGGCGTTGAAGTCGATCGAGCCGACCGCCGGGCGCATTCTCGTCGACGGTGTCGATCTCGCGACGATCGACCGTGCCGACTGGTACGGCGCGGTGGCCGTCGTGCCGCAGGACGTCGTGCTGCTGAACGAAAGCCTGGAGGACAACATCCTGCTCGGCCGGCCACGCGATGCGCGGCGCTTGCGTGACGCGGCCGCGAAGGCCACGATCCTGCCGTTCATCGAGGGCTTGCCGGACGGGCTTCGCACGACGGTCGGCGAGCGCGGGCTGAAACTGTCCGGCGGCGAGCGTCAGCGCATCGCAATCGCCCGCGCGCTGTACGGCGATCCGACCGTGCTGTTTCTCGACGAGGCGAGTTCCGCGCTCGACGAAGCCACCGAGCGCGACATCATGGAGCACGTGCGGCTGCTGGCGCGCGACGTCACGGTGATCGCGATCACGCACCGGCGCTCGGTCATCGGACCGACCGACAAGGTCGTGCGGCTTGGCACGGCCCGCGTGCCGGCCTGATGCCCGTACCTCCACGACTTACCCGCGCATCGGCGGATTGAGCCGCGCGAACGCCGCTTGCCGGCGATACGGGAAGTACGGATACGGCGCTTCCACCGCGCTTGCCGCATCGAGTTTCGCGACCTGCGCATCGGTCAGCGCCCAGCCGACCGCGCCGAGGTTCTGCCGCAACTGTTCCTCGTTGCGCGCGCCGACGATCACCGACGACACGGTCGGCCGCTGCAGCAGCCACTTCAATGCGATTTGCGGCACCGTCTTGCCGGTTTCCTCCGCGATCGCATCGAGCGCATCGACCACGTCGTACAGGCGCGCGTCGTCGACCGGCGGCCCGTAGCTGGCCGTTTCATGCAGCCGGCTGCCTTCGGGCAGCGGCGCATTGCGCCGGATCTTGCCGGTGAGCCGCCCCCAGCCGAGCGGGCTCCACACCAGCGCGCCGAGGCCCTGGTCCGCGCCGAGCGGCATCAGGTCCCATTCGTAGTCGCGGCCGACGAGTGAGTAGTACACCTGGTTCGCCACGTAGCGCGACCAGCCATGCCGGTCGGCCGCCGCGAGCGATTTCATGATCTGCCAGCCGGCGAAATTCGACACGCCGATGTAGCGCAGCTTGCCCGCGCGCACGAGATCGTCGAGCGTCGACATCACTTCCTCGACCGGCGTGCCGGCGTCGAATGCATGGAGTTGCAGCAGGTCGATGTAGTCGGTGTCGAGCCGGCGCAGCGCGTCGTCGACGGCGCGCACCAGCCGTGCGCGCGACGTGCCGGCGTCGTTCGGGCCGTCGCCGGTCGGCAGGCCCGTCTTGGTCGAGATTAGCACCTGGTCGCGGCGCCCCTTGAGCGCGGCGCCGAGCACCCGCTCGGACGCGCCGTCGGAATACACGTCGGCCGTGTCGAACAGGTTGACGCCGGCGTCGAGGCAGATGTCGATCAGGCGGCGCGCTTCGTCGACGCCGGTATTGCCCCATGCACTGAACAGCGGGCCGGTGCCGCCGAAGGTGCCGGCGCCGAAGCTCAGCACGGGGACCTGGAGGCCGGAGCGGCCGAGCGTACGGTATTCCATGTGCGTTTCCTTTCGTCGTGTGAGCGCGGCGCGGCCGCGCGTCGATCGTCAGGCGACCAATGTACCGTTTGCGCCTTTCCCGGATAATCCCGAAGATGGCGAAAATATCCTTCGGAAGGAGCGAATAATGCTGCTCGGCAACCTCGCGCTGTTCCTGCGCATCGTGGAGAAGGGCGGGCTGGCCGCGGCGGGCCGCGAGGTCGGCCTGTCGCCGGCCACGGTGTCCGAGCGGCTGACGGCGCTCGAGCGCCACTACGGCGCGGCGCTGCTCACGCGCACGACGCGCGCGATCAGCCTGACCGACGAGGGGCGCACGCTGGTGGACGGTGCGCGGCGCCTGCTGGCCGAGGCCGACGAACTCGAAAGCCGGGTGCGGCTGGGCGTGCGGACGCTGTCGGGGCCGGTGCGGTTGAGCGCACCGGCCGATCTCGGGCGCGAGCGCGTGGTACCGGTCGTCGACGCATTCCTGGCCGACCATCCGGGCGTGACGGTCGACCTGCATCTCGGCGACGGGTATGTCGACCTCGTCGGGCAGGGGCTCGATTTCGCGATCCGTCGCGGCACGCTGGCCGACAGTTCGTTGCGCAGCCGTTCGCTCGGCCGTGCGCGGCGCGTGGTGTGCGCGTCGCCCGCGTATCTCGCTGCGCATGGCACGCCCGCGCATCCGGACGAGCTGGCTTCGCACGACTGCATCGTGATGCGCTTCGGCCAGGAGCTGTACGCCGAATGGCCGTTCAGCATCGACGGCGTCTTGAAGCGCGTGGTGGTGCGCGGCCGGCGCGTCGCCAACGACGGCGCGCTCGTGCGCGCGTGGTGCGTCGCGGGGCATGGCATCGCGCTGAAGTCGCTGGTCGACGTCGAGCGGGATCTGGCGTCGGGCGCGCTCGTCGAGATCCTTCGAGACTTCTCGCCGGACAAAGTCGATCTGCAGATCGTCTATCCGGGGCGTGCGGCGCAGCCGCGGCGTGTGCGGGCGTTGATCGACAGGCTGGCACAGGCACTGGCCTGAAGCACGTTGCCTGCGCGCGCTTCGAGCGGTTGAAGCGGCGATCTCGCTGCGATCACGTCGAATGTGCGCCGGTGCATGCCGGCGAACGTCATCATGCGTCGAAATCCCCCTTCGACTGCATTGCCCACATTTCGTCATTTAGCTAATATTCAAAACGTTAAACGAATCCGCACCCCCATGGACGACGTCACCCGCCTCAGCGCGCTCGCCAACGAAAGCCGTCTGGCCGTGATGCGCTGGCTCAGGCAACCGCGCAAGCATTTCCCGCCGCAGCCGCATGGTGACGTCGACGAGCTCGGCGTGTGCTGCACGTACATCACCGAGAAGCTCGGCATCGCGCCGGCCACGACCACGCGCCACATGCGCATCCTCGCGGATGCCGGGCTCGTGCAGGCGACCCGCGTCGGCAAGTTCACGTATTACAAGCGGATCGACGGCGCGCTGCAGCGGCTCGGCCGCGATCTCTCGCAACTCTGACCCTGACCGAGGCAACCGACATGGACGAACTTTCCCTGCTGGCCGACGCCGACCGGCGCGCGCACGCGTATCTGGCTGCAACGAACGAGCGGCGCGCGTTTCCCGACGCGGCCGCACTCGCCGGCCTCGCCGCATTCGACGAGCCGCTGCCCGATGCAGGCCGCCCGGCGGACGACGTGCTGCGCCTGCTCGACGAGCACGGCACGCCCGCGACGGTCGCATCGAACGGCCCGAACTACTTCGGCTTCGTGATCGGCGCGACGCTGCCGGCCGCGGCGGCGGCCGAGCGGCTGATGCTCGCGTGGGACCAGTGCGCGTCGTCGTATGCGAATTCGCCGGTGGCCGCGACGCTCGAGCGCCAGGCCGCGCGCTGGGTCGTCGATGCGCTCGGGTTGCCCGAAGGCAGCGCGGTCGGCTTCGGCACGAGCGCGACGGCCTGCACGCTCGTCGCGCTGGTGGCCGCGCGGCGCGCGCTGCTCGCGCGCAAGGGCTGGGATATCGACGAGGACGGGCTGATCGGCGCGCCGGAAGTGAAAGTCGTGATCTCCGCGCTCGCGCACATCACGGTGAAGAAGGCGCTGCGCGTGCTCGGCTTCGGGATGAAGCGCATCGTCGTCGCGCCGGTCGATATGCACGGCCGGATCGACCCGGCGCAGTTGCCGCCGCTCGACGACATGACCATTTTCTGCGTGCAGGCGGGCGAAGTGAACACCGGCGAATTCGATCCGTTCGCGGCGTTGATTCCGCCCGCGAAGGCGGCCGGCGCGTGGGTGCACGTCGACGGCGCGTTCGGCCTGTGGGCGCGCGCGTCGTCGAAGCGCGCGCTGACGGACGGCATCGACGGCGCGGACAGCTGGACGACCGACGGTCACAAATGGCTCAACACGCCGTACGACGGCGCGATGGTGATCTGTCGCGACGCGGCCGCGCTCGCCACCGCGATGAACAGCGACGCCGTCTACCTGAGCGGCGCGCACGATGCGCAGAAGAACCTGAACCTCGAATTCTCACGCCGCGCGCGCGGCATTCCCGTGTGGGCCGCACTGCGTTCGCTCGGCCGCGCCGGCGTCGCGACGATGGTCGAGCGGCATTGCGCGCAGGCAGCGCGGGTCGCTGACGGCCTGCGTGCGGCCGGCTACGACGTGCTGAACCGCGTCGTGCTGAACCAGGTGCTCGTGCGCGCCGGTACCGACGAGGAAACGGCGGCGATCCTCGAAGCCGCGCAGGCGTCGGGCGACGTGTGGTTCGGCGCGACCGTGTGGCAAGGGCGGCCGGCGTTCCGGATCAGCGTGTCGTCGTGGCGCACCGAGGACGCGCACATCGATCGTCTCGTTGCGTTGCTGACGAAGCTGCGCGGCGTGCACGTGGGGTGAGCGTCACGCGTCGTCCGCGGCCGACACGGTTGCGGACGCACCCTTCAGGCACTCGATGAAGTGCAGTGCGGCCGGCGTCAGCAACGCATGCCGCCGCATCACGATCGCGACCGTCAGCGCCGGCATCGGCTCGGCGAGATTCAACGCGACGATCCCGCGCGACTGGCGTTCGACCTCGGCGAGCGGTCGCGCGAACACGCCGAGCGCCTCCGTCTGCGACACGAGCCCGAGCGTCGCGGCAAACGATGGGCAGTGCACCACGCGTTTCGGTACGTCGAGGCCGAACGGCATGAAGATCGAGCGGATCAGGTCGTCGCCGCCTTCGCCGTAGCGCGGCACGCACCAGTGCGCATCGACGAGCTCGCGCAACGAGCGGGCCCGCGCGAGCCGATGCCGGCTTCGCGCGACGACCGCGAACGCCGTGCGGAACAACGGAATGCTCGCGAATTCGTCCGGGTCCGGCAGCGCGTTCGACAGTTGGTGCGTGACGATGAAGTCGAGCGAGCCGTCGCGCAGCCGCGCGAGGTCCGTCGCGGTCAGTGCATCGTCGACGTTCAGCGTCGCGCCGGGCAGGTCGCGCGTGAAGGCCGCGAACGCGCGCGGCAGGATCGTCAACGCGACGGTCGGGCTGACCGCGATCGATACCGAGCCGGTCGTGCCAAGCCGCAACTGCTCGATCTCGTCGCGCGTGCGCTGGATCTCCTCGACGATCAGCCGCGCGCGAATCGCGAATGCGCTGCCGTAATCGGTCAGCGCGATCCCCTTGACGCTGCGCACGACGAGCGGCACGCCCAGCTCGTGTTCGAGCTCGCGCACGATGCCGCTGACGGCCGGCTGCGTGACGCCGAGCGCACGCGCCGCACCGCGAATGGTGCGATGCTCGGCGACCGCGAGAAACGCATCGAGTTGCTTGAGCTTCATGGGCGATCGATCCAGTGAGAAAGAAAGCACGGGGGTCCGGGTGGAACGCCGGGTGACAAGTAAAAATTATCGTCCACAACGAAATCTTGGATTTTTCTTATTGGGTCGAGTGTATATGCTCGGTGCTTTTCAGGAGCGGCGACGATGATGCGCGTGAACCAGCAGAGACTGTGGGATTCGCTGATGGAGATGGCGACGATCGGCGCGACCGCGCACGGCGGCAGTTGCCGGCTCGCGCTGAGTGACGACGATGCGCAAGGCCGGCGCCGCTTCATCGCATGGTGCGAGGCCGCGGGCTGCGAAATCCGCATCGATCCGATCGGCAACGTGTTCGCGCGCCGGCCCGGCACGCAGCCCGGCTTGCCGGCCGTGATGTGCGGCAGCCATCTCGACACCCAGCCGCTCGGCGGCCGCTTCGACGGCGTCTATGGCGTGCTCGCGGGCCTCGAGGCGATCCGCACGCTGAACGAGCACGGCATCGCGACGCGGCACCCGATCGACGTCGTCGCGTGGACCAATGAGGAGGGCTCGCGCTTCACGCCGGGCATGATGGGCTCGGCCGTCTATGCAGGCGCGCTCGATCTCGACTACGCCCTGACGCGCCCGTGCATGCAGACGGGCGTGCTGCTGCGCGACGAACTCGAACGCACCGGTTTCGCCGGCACCGCGCGCGAGCGACAGATGCCGAAAGCGTATTTCGAAGCGCATATCGAGCAGGGGCCGGTGCTGGAGCAGGCCGGCTTGCCGATCGGCGTCGTGACGGGGGTGCAGGGCATTTACGAGCTCGACGTCACGGTGACCGGCTTCGAGTCGCATGCGGGCACGACGCCGATGAGCGTGCGCCGCGACGCGATGGGCGTGGCGGCCGCGATGATCGCCGCGATCGTCGAGCACGGCCATGCGTTCGATGCCGATGCGCGCGTGACCGTCGGCCATGTCGCGTGCGAGCCGAATTCACCGAGCACGATACCGGGCAAGGTGCGCTTCAGCGTCGACGTGCGCCACCCGTCGCGGCCGGCGCTGCAGCAACTCGTCGCCGATATCGAGGCGATCTGCATGGAGCGCACCGCGCTGCGTGGCACGCGCGTGCAGGTGCAGACGATCGCCGAATACGCGCCGGTGGTGTTCGATGCGGACTGCGTCGCGCGCGTGCGGCAGGCGACGGCCGCGGCCGGCTATCCATACCTGGAGATGTGCAGCGGCGCGGGGCACGACGCGGTGAACCTGTCATACGTCGCGCCGTCCGCGATGGTGTTCGTGCCGTGCAAGGCCGGGCTCAGCCACAACGAAGCGGAAGATGCCGATCCGGTGCACCTCGCGCACGGCGCGTCGGTGCTGGCGAACCTGCTGGCCGATTGCGCGCGTTGACTGCGTCGCCGGGTGCGGTTCGGCGCGCGCAGCGGCCATTGTCCGACATTTTCACGCTGGCAAGGGCGCGCCGAACCGCACCCGGCGACGCAGTCAACGCGCGCAATCGGCCAGCAGGTTCGCCAGCACCGACGCGCCGTGCGCGAGGTGCACCGGATCGGCATCTTCCGCTTCGTTGTGGCTGAGCCCGGCCTTGCACGGCACGAACACCATCGCGGCCGGCTATCCATACCTGGAGATGTGCAGCGGCGCGGGGCACGACGCGGTGAACCTGTCATACGTCGCGCCGTCCGCGATGGTGTTCGTGCCGTGCAAGGCCGGGCTCAGCCACAACGAAGCGGAAGATGCCGATCCGGTGCACCTCGCGCACGGCGCGTCGGTGCTGGCGAACCTGCTGGCCGATTGCGCGCGTTGACTGCGTCGCCGGGTGCGGTTCGGCGCGCCCTTGCCAGCGTGAAAATGTCGGACAATGGCCGCTGCGCGCGCCGCGCCGGCGCTGCGTTCAACCGAAGCATTCACGCTTGCGAGATCCCCATGTCGACTCCCTTTCCCCGGGAACTGCTGAAGGCCGCCGATATCGCGAAGATGGAACCGACGCGCGCGGTGCATTCGCTCAATCCCAATGCCGTTCGTCTCAAGCGCCCGCTCAGCGACCTGACCGGGCTGACCCAATTCGGCGTTCACCTGCTCACGCTGATGCCCGGTCACGAATCGGCCGAATATCACCGCCACCTGTACGAAGAGGAATTCGTGTACGTGCTGTCCGGCACCGGCGCGGTGACGATCGGCGAGCACGCCAGCGAAATCGGGCCCGGCGATTTCATCGGCTTTCCGCGCGGCGGTGACGCGCATACGGTGCAGAACACCGGCGATGCGCCGCTGGAGCTGCTCGTCGGCGGCCAGCGGCTCGAGCACGACGTGTGCGAATACCCGCGCATCGGCAAGCGGCTTTATATCGCGGGCGAGCTCGAGGAGTATGTCGAGCTGCCGAAACAGCCGTAATGGCGAATTGCATTCGCCGTGACGGATTCCGTATAAAAATCGAATCAATCGCCTTTTGTTTAGATAAACAAAATAAAAATTCGTAAAAACACGGGGTAGAGAAAACGCGTTTATTTGGGCACGCTGGTGTCCATTGTCCGTTTCTGGGCGCCGGTATTTCGATAGGTCGGCGCAGCTTTTTTCGGATACCAGAATGCGGAAATAAATACGCGCCCGGCATTTTCGACCGATTGCGCGGGTGCGCGACAAGTCACGAAAAGATTCCTGATCGAAAGCTCAGTAGTTCGAACCAACGGCTTGATTCAAGAACGAAACGGAGACAGGCGATGTCGAGGAACTGGGGGTTGGGAACGGCGCTGCTGGCGCTGTGCGTGGCCGTGGCTTCTTGCGGCGGCGATGGCGATTCGCCGTCGGCCGTGGCGGCGAACATGTCGACGTCCGCGCAGTCGCAGGGCAATGAGAACGGCAACGGCGGCAACGACAATAGCAACGGCAACGAAAGCGGCAACGAAGCGGCAAGGAAAAACGCCGACATCCGCGTCGTCCAGTACGTCAACCCGCTGATCGGCACCGACTACGCGACCGACCAGCCGGCCGACCCGGTCGGCTCGGGTCTCGGCGGCGGCACGTTCCCCGGGCCGACGGTGCCGTTCGGGATGATGCAGTGGAGCCCGATGACGCCCACCGCGCAATACGACGGGCGCAAGGGCGACGGCTCCGGTTTCTCCGGCGGCTACTGGTACGGCGACACGTCGATCAACGCATTCAGCATCCTGCATCTGAGCGGCACCGGCTGCTGGGCGAACGGCGGCTACCTGAACGTGATGCCGCAGCTCGCGCCCGGCGACGCCGGCACGCCGGCCACGTTCGATCACGCGAACGAAACCGCGCAGGCCGGCTATTACGGCGTCACGCTCGGCAACGGCATCAAGGCCGAGCTGACGACGACGTTGCGCACCGGCTTCGCGCGCTTCACGTACCCGGCGCTCGCGCAGGGCCAGCAGGCGACGATCGCGATCGATCCGACCGTGCTGAACAACCGCGCGCAAGGCACGACGAGTGACACGGTCAGCCAGGTCGGCGACCGCGCGCTGTCGGGCACGATCGCGGGCGGCGGATTCTGCTGGGCCGGACATGCGGTGCCTGTCTACTACTACGCGGAATTCAGCCAGCCGTTCGCGGCGAAGCCGGCGCTGTCGAACAACCGCCCAGTCACGCTGACCTTCAACGTCGACAGCAAGCATCCGGACGTGATGATGAAGCTCGGCATCTCGTTCGTCAGCGAAGCGAACGCGAAGGCGAACCTGCGTGCGGAGAATCCGGCAACGGATGCGCGAGGCGAACGGAACTGGCGTTTCGACAAGGTGCGCCGCGCCGCGAGCGCCGCATGGAACGCCCGCCTGAACGCGATCCAGGTCGCGGGCGGCAGCGATGCCGACAAGACCAAGTTCTATACCGCGCTGTATCACGCGTCGCTGCATCCGAACGTGTTCAACGACGTGAACGGCCAGTATCCGGATTTCTACGCGTCGAACGGCGCATCGACCGCGCCGACGCGTCGGGTCGAAAACGGCCGCACGATGTACGCGAATTTCTCCGGCTGGGACATCGACCGTTCGTTCATCCAGTTGCAGGCGCTGCTCGATCCGGTGCGCACCAGCGACATCGTGCAGTCGCTCGTGCTCGATGCGAAGGCCTGTGGCGCGTTCCCGCGCTGGGCGTACTTCAATACGGAGACGGCCGTGATGCCCGGCGATGCGGGCTCGATCATCACGGCGAACGCGTATGCGTTCGGCGCTACGCACTTCGATACGCAGGCCGCGCTGTCGATCATGAAGGCCAGCACCGCGCCGGGTGCCGCGTGCGCGGGCACGCCGGTGATGGGCAGCCGCGCGGACTACGACCGGCTCGGCTACGTGCCCGCATCGGGCGGCGGCGACAACCAGAGCGCGTCGAACACGCTCGAATACGCCCTGCGCGATTTCGCGGTGTCGCGCTTCGCGACGGCGCTTGGCGACACGGCGACGGCCGGCGCGCTGCTGAAGTCGAGCGGCAACTGGCAACACCTGTTCGATCGCGGCGCGATCCGGCCGAAGACGTCAGCCGGCGCGTGGGTCACCGACGGATCGGGCTTCATGGAAGGCAATGCCGAGCAATACACGTGGTACGTGCCGCACGATCTCGCCGGCGTGATCGCGCAGGCGGGCGGCGCCGCGCCGGTCGTCAAGCGGCTCGACACGTTCTTCACGCACCTGAACATCGGCACCGAGCAGCCGTATTTCTACGTCGGCAACGAAGTGACGATGGCCGTGCCGTGGGTCTACGCGTGGGCCGGCGCGCCGTCGCATACGCAGCGCGTGCTGCACGCGTCGCTCGCCAACGCATTTGGCCCCGGCGCGGCGGGGCTGCCCGGCAACGACGATCTCGGCGCACTGTCCGGCTGGTACGTGTGGGCCGCGCTCGGTCTCTACCCGGTCGTGCCGGGTGTGAGCGGCGTTGCGCTGTCGAGCCCGCAGTTCGAGGCGATCACGGTGCGCGTCGGGCAGCAGGACGGCAGCTACCGCCTGCTGCACATCGCCGCGCCGGGCGCGGGTTCGGGCGACAGCGCGTCGTTCTACGTGAAGTCGCTGAAGCTGAACGGCACGTCGTGGCCCGCCGCGTGGCTGCCGCTCGAGCACATCGCGAAGGGCGGGAAGCTGACGTATGCGATGACGGCGGATGCGAGCGCCGCGACGTGGGGCGCCGATGCATCCGCGATGCCGTCGTTCCCGCGGGCGGCGGGCGCGCAATAGGGCGGGAGGATCGAAGAGCGGGTCTTGCCGACAGGACCGACGCAGAGAGAGGGAGGGACGAACGGATGAAGCTACGTCACGTGGTGGGTATCGGATGCCTTGCCGTGTTGTCGGGGTGCGGGGGCGATCAGGGGGCGACGGATGCGAGCGTGCTCGCGCAGATGTCGAACGCACCGGGCAACCAGAACGATCAAGGCAACCAGAACGACCAGGGCGATCAGAACGATCAGGGGGAAAACGGCGGCGCGCACAAGCGATCGGTGTTGCGTAGCGTCGATCCGATGATCGGCACGGCCAACCTCGACATCAACGCGGACTGGAGCAGCGGCGTGCGCGGCCACGGCCACGTGTATCCGGGCGCGACCGTGCCGTTCGGCATGGTGCAGCTCGGGCCGGACACGGCCGGCGGCGCGCATACGCTGCCGTGGAACTGGGATCGCACATCCGGCTACCAGTACGACGATCCGTTCATTACCGGCTTCACGCATACGCACCTGTCGGGGACCGGCATCGGCTCGGGCGGCGAAGTGCGGTTCCTGCCGACGCTCGCGCCGGTCGATACCGCGACGCTGGCCAAGGTTGCCGCCGATGCATCGATCACCTACGACGCGTCGTTCAGCCACGACGACGAAACCGCGAGCCCCGGCTACTACCGGGTGAAGCTGGCGCCGGTCGGCAGCGGCAACACGCCGTGGAACGTGCAGGGCGCGAAGATTCTCGCGGAAATGACGGCGACCACGCACGCGGGCGTGCATCGCTACACGTACTTCCCGAGCGCGGCGACGCAGAAACGCAGCCTGATCGTGAGCATCGACAACCCGATCGGCGGCTCGACCGCGAGCGGCAAGATCCAGGTCGTCGACGCGCGGACGATCGCCGGCTGGCAGTTCACCAACAACTGGGCGAACGACAAGCCGACGTATTTCGTCGCGCGGTTCTCGAAGCCGTTCGATACGCAGCACGTCGCGTTCAGCGCGGACGGCTTCAAGGCGTACCTGACGTTCGCCGACGGCGGCGACGGCGGCGCGGTCACGGTGAAGGTCGGCATCTCGCCGTCGAGCATCACGGATGCGCAGGCCAATCTCGCGTCGGAAGTCGGCGCAAAGTCGTTCGACCAGGTGCGCGGCGCGGCGGAGCGCGTGTGGAGCGCCGCGCTCGACCGGGTCCGGATCAAGGGCGGCAGCGCCGACCAGCGGACGATGTTCTACACGTCGCTGTACCGCACGATGCTCGCGCCGACGGTCTACAACAACGCGGACGGCAGCTACGTCGGCATGGATTCGTCGAACGACGGCACGACGTCGCCGCCGACCACCAGCAAGCATGCGAACCCGGGCTTCGACTATTCGTCGACGTTCTCGCTGTGGGACACGTTCCGCGCCGAGGCGCCGCTGATGACGCTGGTGCAGCCCGAGCGCGTCGACGGCTGGGTCAAGTCGCTGCTGACGCAGTTCGCGCAGAACGGCAAGGGCGAGCTGCCGGTGTGGCCGCTGGCGCAAACGGAAACCTTCACGATGGCCGGCCACCCGTCGATTCCGATGATCGCGGATGCGTACCTGAAGCACCTGACGAGTGCGGGCATCGACGACATCTGGACCGCGTTGACGACCACGCAGCGCGCGAGCGCGCACGGCTTCGACCAGTATCGCCAGCGCGGCTACGTCTATGCGGGCGACAACGCGTCGGTGTCGACCACGCAGGACTATGCGTTCGACGACTGGGCGACGGCCGCGGTCGGCAAGGCGGCCGGCAAGAGCACGGCCGACTACCAGCCTTATCTGACGCGCAGCCAGAACTACCGGAACGTGTTCAACCCGGCGCCGAACAACGGCTGGAAGTTCTCGCAGCCGAAGGATGCGCAGGGCAACTGGGTCGCGGGCTTCGATCCGACGGCCGCCGAGAAGACCGACTTCTCCGAATCGAATTCGTGGGTCGACACGTGGAACATCTTCCACGACTTCCCGGGGTTGATCACGCTGCTCGGCGGCACAAGCCAGTTCGTCGCGCAGCTCGACCGCACGTTCGATCCGGCCAACCCGCTGACCTTCCAGTACAACCAGGGCTTCCCGGACCTGACCGGCCGCAGCGGCCAGTACTTCGCGGGCAACGAACCGGCGAACCACCTGCCGTACCTGTACGACGTCGCCGGCATGCCGTCGAAGACGCAGGACCGCGTGCGCATGGTGATGGACGACATGTACTCGCTGACGCTCACGGCCGGCGATCGTGCATTACTGAGCGGCGACAGCCTGAAGGCCGCGCTGAACGATCCGCGGCGCGTGCGCGATGCGGCGATTCCCGGCAACGACGACTGCGGCCAGTTGTCCGCGTGGTACGTGCTGTCCGCGCTCGGCATCTATTCGCTGAATCCGGTGGGCGGCGTGTTCTATTTCGGCACGCCGCTGTTCGAGGAGGCGTCGATCGACATCCCGATGGCATCAGGCAGCGGCGCCGGCGGCGCGTTGACGTTCGGCGGTGCGCGACGCTTCACGATCACCGCGCATACGGCGTCGGGCGCCGCACCGTCGTCGGTCAATCGCTACGTGCAGTCGGTCAGCCTGAACGGCGCGCCGCTGCATCGGCCGTACATCACCTATGACGAGATCAAGGCCGGCGGCAGGCTCGATTTCGTGATGGGCTCGACCCCGAACGATGCGTGGGTCGGCCAGTGGAACGGCCAGGACCCGAACAGCGCGCTGGCGCCGTCGCTGCTGGCGGCCGGCGGCACGACCCGCGCGCAGTAGCAGCGCGCGCCGTCAACGCGCGCCGCCGGCGACGCTGCCCGACTCACCGGGCAGCGCGCGCGGCAGGCACGAAGGGGCCGGATCGATTGCGCCTCGATCCTGTGCCCCGTCGCGCTTATGATGCGGGAACGCCACTGACTGGGTTCCACGCCATGGACGCGCCGCTGCCGCCGATGTCTGCCCCGATTGCCGAAACGGCACCTGAAACCGAAACCGCCGGCGAGCCGCGCGCGGCGCGCCTGCACCGGCCGGTCGCGCTCGTCACCGGCTCGACGTCGGGGATCGGCGCGGCCGTCGCGCGGCGTCTCGCGGCCGACGGCTACGCGGTGATCCTGCATTCGCGTCGCTCGGCCGAGACCGGGCGTGCGATGGCGCGTGAACTCGGCGCGGCTTACGTGCAGGCCGATCTCGCCGACGATGCCGAGCGCGTGAGATTGATTCGCGACGCGCTCGCCGTGCACGGGCGGCTCGACGTGCTCGTCAACAACGCGGGCGTCAGCCGCGTGATCGCGCATGACGACCTCGCGGCCGCCACGCCCGACGTGTGGCGCGAGATGCACGAAATCAACGTGATCGCGCCGTTCCGGCTGGTGGCCGAAGCGGAGGCCGCGCTGCGCGAGTCGGCGTCGCGCGGGCGGGCCGGATGTGTGGTGAACGTCAGCTCGCATGCCGGCGTGCGGCCGAAGGGCGCGTCGATTCCGTATGCGGCCGCGAAGGCCGCGCTCAATCACACGACACGGCTGCTCGCCCGCACGCTCGCGCCGGCGATTCGCGTCAACGCGGTCGCGCCGGGGCTCGTCGATACGCCGCTGACCGCCGACTGGACGGACGCGCAGCAGCTCTGGCGCGAGCGCGCGCCGATGCGTCGCGCGGCGACGCCGGACGATATCGCGCAGACGGTCGCGATGCTCGTCGCGTCCGATTACGTGACGGGCGAGATCGTGATGCTCGACGGCGGGTTGAACCTGACTTGATGGGGTGACGGGCGACGGCTGACGCGGTGAACCGGCGGCGCGCGCATCGTATGCGCCACCGCCGGGTCCGTTCGAACGCGCGATCGATCAGCCGAGGTTCGACCGCAGCCGTGCGAGCGCCTGATCGTGCGTGCGCTCGAACTTCAGCGGCGTGACCGCGATGTACCCTTCGCCCAGCGCGACCGTTTCCGAATCCGCATCGTCGTCGCGCGGCGCGCGCGCGAGCTTCAGCCAGTGATAGCCGATCTCGCGCGGGTCGCGTCCCGACACGATCTCGACGCCCTGCAGCGTGCCGGCGCCCTGGTTCGTCACCTTCAGGCCGCGTACGTCGTCGGCCGGCCGCGGCGGGAAATTCACGTTGAGGCACGCGTCACTGTCCCAGCCGGCGGCGACGAGCCGTCGGATGACGTCCGGCGCATGCGCGAGCGCGGTGCCCCACGGCACCGCATTGCGATCGGTGAAGGCCTGGCTCAGCGCGATGGCCGGCACGCCGACCAGCATGCTCGTCATCGCCGCGCCGACCGTGCCGGAAAACACCGTTTCGGTGCCGAGGTTCGCGCCGCGATTCACGCCGGACAGCACGACGTCGGGTCGCGCGCCCTTCATCAGGTGGCTGACCGCGATCGCGACGCAGTCGCCGGGCGTGCCGCGCACCGCGAAGCGGCGCTCGCCCTTGCGATGCACGCGCAGTGGTTCGTGCAGGCTCAGCGAATGCGACGTGCCGCTCTGGTCTTCGGCTGGAGCGACGATCCACACTTCGCGGGCGAGTTGCGTGGCGACCTGTTCGAGTATGTCGAGGCCGGGCGCGTCGAATCCGTCGTCGTTGGTGAGCAGGACACGGTCGAACAGCGGGCGGGTTGCTTGCATCGGGGCGATCCTCGCGAAGGGCAATCAGACGGGAAGTGCGGCGTGGCGCAAGCCACAAGGCTAGCACTCCCGCGCGAGGATCGTCGTGTCGCGCGCATGACGCCGGCCGGCGTGGACGTGAAAACGGGCGCATCGCGCGCCCGTTCGTCGTGTCGTGGAATGCGGTGCCGGGGTGGCCGGCGGCACCGCTCAGCCGAGCAGGTAGCGCAGCAGGCCGGCCGACACGACGCCGACGATGACGGTCGGCAGGATCGACAGGCGCGTCGCCGCAAGCAGCGTGAGTGCAAGCGCGAGCAGGTCGGCCGGGCGCGTCGACACGAAGGCCGGCGCGATCACCGAGATCAGCACGCAGCCGGGCACGTTCTCCATCACCGACGCCATGCGCGGGCTCAGCGTGCGGTTGCGCAGCAGCACGTAGCCGAGAATGCGCGACAGGTAGGTGGTCGACGCCATCAGCACGATCGTCGCGACCGTGCCGAAATCCGGAAGCTCAGGCATCGCGCGGCTCCCACAGCAGCGCGGCGATCAGCCCCGCGCAGGCGCCGGCCGCGACATACCACGCACCGGGCAGCGCGAGATGGGTGGCCGCCGCGACGACGAGGCTCACGAACCACGGGCGGCTCGCACGCACGCCTTTCCACATGCCGCGCAGCAGCACCAGAAACACGGCCGTGAACGCCATGTCGAAGCCGTACTGCTCGACGTTGCCGATCGTCGGGCCGACCGCCGCGCCGAGCGTCGTCATCGAGATCCACGTCAGGTAGAGCCCCATGCAGATGCCCGCGTAATAGGGCACGCTGATGTGCGTGGCCGAGCGCTCGCGCGCGTCGGCGAGCGACATCGCCCAGCTCTCGTCGCACATGAAGAACAGCGCGACGAACGCGCGGCGGCGCGGCAGGCGCCGGATATACGGCTCGAACGCGGCGCCCATCAGGATGTGGCGCGAATTCACGAGGAACGACATCGCGACGATCAGCGCGATGTGCGGCGGCGACGTCCACAGATGGATCGCCGCGAATTCGGAGCCGCCGCCGAAGTTCAGGCCCGTCATCATCGGCACCTCGAACAGGCTCAGTCCTTTCTGCGCGGCCTGCGCGCCCAGCACCAGCGCGAACGGCACGAAACCGAGCATGACGGGCAGCGCCGCGCGCAAACCGCGACCCATCTCGGCGACATAGGCGGGCTTGTCGCGAAGCCCGGACGACGTTGAAACGCTACTGCTCATCACTCCTCCTTCGGGGGAGGAATTGTCTGCTTTTTTGACTCGAATCGGGTTGCGTTGTCGCCAGATTTTTCTCAGAATTTGGCATTGAACGCGTGATCTGAAAATTTTTTGGAATCGGATGCCAAATGAAACTTGACGCTATCGACCGCCGGATCCTGAGCGCGCTGCAGCGCGACGGCCGTATGCAAAACGTGGAGCTCGCGCACGAGGTGGGGCTGTCGCCGTCGCCGTGCCTGCGGCGCGTGCGGCTGCTCGAGGAAGCCGGCGTGATCGAGAAGTACGTGGCCGTGCTGAACCCGGCGAAGGTCGGCAAGGGGCTGACGATCTTCACGCGCGTGTGGCTGAAGGGGCAGGACGCGGAATCGGTGAACCGTTTCGCCGAGGCCGTCCAGCAGATGCCGGAAGTCGTCGAATGCCACCTGATGGCCGGCGACTGCGATTTCCTGCTGCGCGTCGTCGCGGCCGACATCGACGATTACCGGCGCTTCCAGATGGAATACCTGACGCGCATCCCCGGCGTGCTCAGCGTGAAGACCGACATTCCGATGCAGAAGGTCAAGCTCACGTCGGCGCTACCGACCTAGCGCGAAGCGGGCGCGCGGTGGCGCGTCGACGCGCGGTGACAATCGCCCGATACACTGACGGGGTGAGTCGCGTCGCACGGAGTGCCGGTGCGCTCGCGTACTGTTCGATGTGCAAGCAACTAACGGTCAATGCCGACGCGATCGGCCCAGCGGCGCTGCGTGGCGCGCCGGGCCGCGCGTCGCAGAGGATGCGTTTCTTCCTGTCGAGCCCTACATGCAGCCATTCAATACGCCGTGGAATTCGCTGGAAATCGTCAAGCTCGCGCTCGGTGTGCTGACGCCGTTGTCGGTCGCCTGTCTCGGCTGGCTCGTCGCGCGCCGACTGAAGCGGCTCGAGCTCGTGCAGTGGACCAACCAGCGGCTGATCGAGAAGCGGCTCTCGCTGTACGACACGGTCGCGCCGCAGCTCAATGCGCTGCTGTGCTTCTACACGTGGATCGGTTACTGGAAGGACATCTCGCCGGACGACGTGATCCGCGCGAAGCGTGACCTCGACCGCACGTTCCACATCTACCGCTACCTGTTCGACGACGACGTGTACGACGCGTATCACACGTTCATCCACGCGCTGTTCGAGATGCATACGGGGCCCGGCCGCGACGCGCGGATCCGCTCGCTGATCCAGGCGCCCGACGGCGATCGCAGCGTGCACGGTTCGTATCAATGGAAGCCGGCGTGGTCCGAGCGTTTCTCGACCGCGAATGTCGTGTCGAAGGACGACGTGCTGCGGCATTACACGCGGTTGATGGAGCGGCTGCGCGTGGCGCTGGGTGCGACGCGCTGAAGGGTGCTGGGTTCGGGCGCTTCGCGTGTCACGCCAGTATCGAAATCCGCCACCCGGCGGCGCGGATTCCCGCCCTTGCAGATGAAGCGGATGCGGCGTGCGGCTGCGCCTGCCATGCTCGCGCCATGTCCACTCGCGCGAGGTTCGTATGGTCGTCGACACCGGCCGCCAGCCGCTTCTGATCCGTTCGCCCGGCGCGCGCCGGCGGCTCCTTTTCGCCGGCGCTCCCGACTCGCTTGCCGAGCCGTTGCCGGCCGAACCGGAAATCGGCGACATCGTCTTCATCCGCGTCACCGTGCGGCCGTTTCTCGAAGTGGCGAGCGCGACGCGTTCATGGACGAATCACGTCGGCATCGTCGTCGGCGAGCGTGGCGGCGAGACGCTGATCGCCGAAAGCACGTTTCCGCTGTCGCGCGTCACGACGATGTCGCGGTTTCTCGCGCGCTCCGATCGCGGCGCATGCGTGATCGCGCGGCTCAGGCAGCCGCTCGACGCCGCGCAGCGTCGCGAACTCGTCGCCGCGGCGATGCGCCGGATCGGTGTGGTCTACGACACGGGTTTCAATCTCGCGTCGCGCCGGCAGTTTTGCTCACGTTTCGTGCGCGAGGTCGTGTGCGAGGCGACGCGGATCGTGCTCGGCGACGTCGAGACCTTCTACACGCTGCTGCACCGGAATCCCGATCATCCGCTCGGCTTCTGGAGGATCTGGTATTTCGGCCGGATTCCGTGGCACCGCCGCACGGTGACGCCGGCAAGCATCCTCGATAGCGGTGCGTTGCGCGTGGTGATGGACACGCGTGATTCGGGTACCGGTCGCGACGACTGACGGCCTCGCGTGTCGTCGGGGCGCGCACGGTTCCGTTCGCGCTGCTGGCTGCCCTCAGTGCCGTCCCGCTATCGCGAGCCGCGCCGCCAGCCCCACGAACACCGACCCCAGCAGATACTGCGGTACTTTCGACGGCCGGCGGCGCGCGCCGATCCGCTGGCTCAGCCGGCTCGCGGACAGAATCACCGCGCCGTTCACGACGATCCCGATCAGGTTGAGCACCGTCGCGAGCACGAGAATCTGCACGGCGATCGAGCCGTGCTCGGGCCGCACGAACTGCGGGAACAGCGCGAGCACGAACAGCGCCATCTTCGGGTTCAGCAGGTTCGTCGTCAGCCCTTGGCGAAAGATCGTCGCGGTCGAATGGCGACGTGGCGACGCGACGGGCGACAACGCGGCCGCACTCGAACGGAAGGTTTTCCACGCGAGATACAGCAGATACGCGGCGCCTGCGAAGCGCACCGCGTCATAGGCGAGCGGCACCGCAACGAACAGCTGCGACAGACCGAACGCGGCCGCGAGCGCGTGGCAGTAGGTGCCCGCCTGGATGCCCGCGAGCGTCGCGAAGCCGGCGCGTCGCCCCTGGCTCACACTGCGGGACGCGATCAACAACATGTCGGGGCCCGGCGTAATGGTCAGCGCGAGACACGCGCCGGAGAACAGCGCGAGCGTGGAGAAGTCGATCATGGCAGTCCCTTTTGCGGGTGCGGCGTAAAAGGGAATCCAGTTTAGGAGGGCGGGCGAAGCCGGTCAATCGAGCGAACGGACGATGGCCTGGCGGCACGGATCGCATGACGCATGCATCGCGCATGCGCCGCCTGCACGCCGTTCACTGCTTGCGACAGGCAACCTGATAGTCGATCACGGTGTTCTCGGAAGGCCGGTCCGGCTCGCCGCCCACCGTCGTCACGCCGAGCACGCCGGCCGCATTCCGGTAGCGCAGCGCGCAATACCCGATGCCGGTGCCCGAGCACGCTTCGGCTTCGATAATGCCGTGCTTCGCGAGCGTTGCAGCCCCGTCCATCGCGTCCGGCTTCTCGCGCGGCCGCAGCGGTTGCCAGCCATGCGCGATCAGTATCTTGCGGGCCGCGTCGAGCGGCTTGCCGTATACGTTCGGCACGACCGCGCGGCCGCTGCAGTGCGTGCTTTCGGCGGCGACGCGGGTCAGCCGCAGGCCGCCGTTTTCCTCGTGCAGCTCGCCGACGGGCGCTCCGGGGCCGTCGCCGCCCCAGACGAGCAGTGCACCATTCTCCAGACGATCGACCGAGCCGAGCTGCCAGCCTGCCTTGCGCGCCGTGTAGCCCAGCGCGACGAGCGTCGCGCCCTCGAATACGCCGAGGTTGCCGTTGCGCGCGAAACAGATTGCGCTCGTGCCGGCGTTGAATCCGCTGGCGAAGCTCACGACCGTGTAGCGCCCAAGCGGTGCCTCGGATGTCACGATCCAGTCGCGCTTCGCGACTTCGCGGCCGGCCGCCGTGGTCGGCTTCGCGCGATATTGCGTGCAGAACGGATCGAGCGAACCTCTTTCAGGCGAGTGCGGCAGCGTGCCGAGCGGCACGAGCGACGCTCCGGCGATATCGGAGGCCGTGCGCAGCGGCTCGGCCGATGCCGTGCCGCCGAACGTGGCGCCGGCAAATACCGCGACCGAAACGATCGACGCCAGATGCCGGGTGAGCGGCGAGGCAACGGAAGGAAGCACGCTGGTTGTCTCCGGGGAAAGTGGGACGGGCGCGGCAAGCGCTTTTTCGCCCGTCCGTCACGGTCGCGCGCGCCGCCTGGCGGCACGCGTACGTGTCGCCGCCGACTCAGTCCTTCGCGACGACGTCGATGCGCAGTGCGTCGCCGCCGGCCACGATCGCCAGCAGACGATCGACGTTCGGGTGCGCGCCCGGACGATTGCGCGCGTCGGCCGTATGCTCGGCGAACACCGCGAGGCCGTGCTCGGCCGCTTTCGCGTCGAGCGTGCCGAACGCCTGCTTCAGATAGTGGTACACCGCGAGCGAGCCCTGCTTGCCTGGCTGGTTCTCGATGGTCGCGACCACGTCGCCGTTCGCGCCGACGAGATCGATGCGCGCGATGCCGTCGATGGCCGGCAGTTGCGCGAGGTTGTCCTTGAATACTGGGGTCGGTTGAATCACTGAAAACACTCCGTCGGTTCGGTCATGGGCCAAGGTGCGTGGCCGGCCGTATCTTATCCGATCGGCCTCGGTGCGCCGGCCCGCGTGCCGGTGCTGGCCGTGCGCCACGCGAGCGCCGCGCCCGCGAGCTGCAGCGCGCTGCCCGTCAGCATCGCGACCCGCAGGCCCGACGCGCCGCCGCCGCACGCGTCGTACAGCGCGCCCAGC